>OIZU01000271.1_pt1 | contig 48325 bp, 42 predicted proteins | sample 1588661 | NCBI WGS metagenome assembly OIZU01 (sample SAMN03283257) | human gut metagenome | biome: human-associated habitat; material: feces | host: Homo sapiens | place: USA | collected 2013 | reverse complement strand
ATTCTTATATCAATTTTTTGTAAGGAACGTATTGCCACTTCGTGAATTAAATAGCGACCTACATCTTCTTAATCCGCTCAATCGCAGCCACTGTATTTTCATAGCTTCCAAATGCAGTCAGTCTGAAGTATCCTTCTCCGCTTGGTCCGAAACCTGAACCCGGAGTTCCGACTACATTTGCATTTTCAAGAAGATAATCAAAGAATTCCCAGGAAGTCATATTGTCCGGTGTTTTCAGCCAGATATATGGAGCATTTACACCGCCTGATACAGTATATCCTGCATCTTTTAATCCCTGTGAAATTACTTTTGCATTGTTCATATAATATGCGATCTGTGCTTTAAGCTGTGCCTTTCCTTCTTCAGAATAGACAGCTTCACCGGCTCTCTGCACAATGTATGGAGCACCGTTATATTTTGTTCCATGACGTCTTGCCCACAGTGAATGTAATGTCACATCGCCGCATTTTACATCTTTTGGAATAATAGTTGCACCGAGACGTACTCCTGTAAATCCGGCATTTTTTGAAAAGCTTCGAAGCTCAATCGCACATGTTCTTGCGCCTTCGCATTCGTAGATTGTATGTGGCACGTCATCTTCTGAAATGTATGCTTCATAAGCTGCATCGTAGATGATAACTGCACCTACTTTATTTGCATAGTCAACCCATTCCTGCAGCTGTGCTTTTGTGATTGTAGAGCCTGTCGGATTATTTGGGAAACAAAGATAAATGATATCCGGTGTTTCTTTTGGAAGCTCTGGTGCAAAGTTTGTCACTTTAGTACATGGCATATAAATTACATCACTCCATGTTTCCTTTGTTGGATCATAGACTCCTGTTCTTCCTGCCATAACATTTGTATCCACATATACAGGATATACCGGGTCACACACTGCGATTTTATTGTCGATGCTAAAGATTTCCTGAATGTTTCCGGAATCACATTTTGCTCCGTCAGAAATAAATACTTCGTCAGCTGCGATATCGCATCCGCGAGCCTGATAATCATTTTTTGCCATCGCACTTCTTAAAAATTCGTATCCGAGATCTGGTGCGTATCCGTGAAATGTCTCTGCATGTGCCATTTCATCTACTGCTTTATGAAGGGAATCGATGATTGCCGGTGCAAGTGGCTGTGTGACGTCACCAATTCCAAGTCGGATGATTGATTTATCCGGATTTGCCTCGCTAAATGCAGCAACTTTTTTTCCTATTGTTGAAAACAGATAACTTCCTGGTAATTTTAAATAATTTTCATTTACTTTAAACATTATTGGGTTCCTCCCTATTTTTCTTTCCACACTCCGTCAAATGAGACTTCTGCCGGGCCGGTCATGTAGACAGTATTTTTTTCGCGGTCCCATTCGATTCGAAGGTCTCCGCCTAACAATTTTACTGTCACAGTATTTTCTGTCAGTCCATTTAAGATGCAGGCAACTGCAACTGCGCAGGCACCTGTTCCGCATGCCAGTGTTTCTCCTGAGCCTCTTTCCCATACTCGCATTTGAGCTGTATGACGGTCTATTACATTTACAAATTCTGTATTTATTCGATTTGGAAATCTTTCATGATTTTCAAATAATGGTCCTATCTTTTCTATTTCCAGATTTTTTATATCATCCATAAATACCACATCATGAGGATTTCCCATAGATACTCCTGTCATATGATATTCTTTTCCTCCAACCATAATTGGTTCGTCGATCACAGTCTCGCCTTTTGCAACGATTGGAATTAATTCCGGTTTTAAAATTGGGGTTCCCATATCGACTTTTACGAGTGTAACTTTTCCATGTTCTACTGTCAGGTCAAGGTATTTTATTCCGCCAAGCGTCTCTACTGAAATGCTTGTTTTATCTGTCAGACCATAGTCGTAGACATATTTTGCTACACAACGGATTCCATTTCCGCACATTTCCCCACGCGAACCGTCTGCGTTGTACATTTCCATTTCAAAATCAGCTACTTCGGATGGTTTGATCAAAATCAGTCCGTCTGAGCCGATTCCGAAATGACGGTCGCTTACTTTGACTGCCATCTCAGATGGGTTTTCTATTTTTTCTTTAAAGCAATTTACATAGACATAATCATTGCCTAATCCTTGCATTTTTGTAAATTCCATAACCAGTTACCTCTCTTATTCATCCATAATTGTTAAAACCATCTGCGCGGTTTCCAACATATTGGTCCCGCTATCCATACTGCTTTTTTGTAAATATCGATGTGCCTCTTCTTCTGTCATATTATTTCGTTCCATCAAAAGAGACTTTGCCTTCGCAATTAATGCTTTTTCTTCCGGACTGCGCTGTTTTGCAGCTTCATGACGTTTTTTCCTTCGTCTTTGCATATTTTGCAGCATCATTTCCACTGTATTTATTAAATCATGTACTTTTATCGGCATTGATAATCCGATAACACCCTGTACACTCCCATCACTCCATTTATCGGGAGATGTCACCAACAATATTTCAAATTCTTTCGGAAGATACTCTCGGATATCTGTGTACATCATATCCTGCATACGGTATCCGCAGATTATGATTCCCTCATCCAATGTATCTGCCATATGAAGCACCTGCGCCCCAGTCGTACATACTCCATATACATCTATTCCACCACGCACAAGGATATTTCGAATATTAATTGCAATTTCTTTTTTAGGAAATGCTACAATAATTTCGTTCATATTCTACACCTCCTGCATCCCATACTGTAAACAGTACTACTTTGTTACCTTTGAAAGCGGAATCAGATTTTGTGTAGATAATTTGCAATTTCCCAATCTGTAACTTGCATGCAATATTCATGATATGCTTTTTTATGCGAATCGATCATCTTTGTTGATAATTCTCTTCCAAGCACATCTTTGATAAATGAATCCTGTTCCAGTTCATTTACAGCTTCCGGAAGGCTCTGTGGCAGCATATCAATGTGCAGTGAAGCGCGTTGCTCATCTGTCATTTTCTGTGCGTTCAAATCTATGCTTCCTATCGGCTTGATGCTATTTTTAATTCCATCCAGACCTGCTGCCAGAAGTACTGCCAGTGCCAGATAAGGATTTGCCGAAGGGTCCGGGCTTCTAAGCTCCAGTCTCGTATGTTCTCCTCGCATAGCCGGAATCCGGATAAGCGGTGAACGTGATTTGCCTGACCAAGTAATATAGACCGGTGCCTCATACCCCGGCACAAAACGTTTGTAAGAATTAACCGTCGGATTGGTGATGCATGTGATTGCCTTGATATGTTCCAGAATTCCACCCATAAACTGATATCCTTCCTGACTCATACCATTTTTATCTGTATCATCCCTGAAAATGTTTTTGCCGTCTTTCCAGAGTGACAGATTCATATGCATTCCTGAACCGGCTGTCTCGATTTTTGGTTTCGGCATAAATGTCGCATGCAGGCCATGTCTCTTTGCAATGGTTTTTACTACCATACGAAATGTTACGATATTATCTGCTGTTGAAAGCGCATCATCATAATGAAAATCAATTTCATGCTGTGCCGGAGCCAGCTCATGATGTGATGTTTCTACGTTAAATCCCATATCTTCTAATGTCAAAACCATGTCTCGTCTTGCATTTTCTCCAAGGTCCAGAGGTCCTACATCAAATGAGCTTCCCTGCTCATGTGTGATCGTTGTCGGAATTCCATCCTCGTCTGTGTGGAAGAGGAAAAATTCGCACTCCGGACTTGCTTTCAGCGTATACCCCATTTCTTCGGCTTCTTTTACAACCTTTTTCAATATATAACGTGGATCCAGTTCAAATGGTCTTCCATCCGGATAATGCACATCACAGATCATACGTGCAACTTTTCCTTGTTGTGGCCTCCATGGGAAAATCTCAAATGTATTCAGATCCGGATATAAATACATGTCTGATTCACCGAGTTCTGCGAATCCTTCTACCGATGAACCATCAAATACGCATCTGTTATCCAATGCTTTTTCCAACTGACTAACAGTGACTGCCATATTTTTTATCGTTCCATAAATGTCTGTAAATTGCAGACGGATAAATCCTACATCTTCTTCCTCTACCATTTTCAGAATATCTTCACGTGTATAGTTGTGCATTATCGAACCCTCCAAACATACTTCAATATTAGAAATGAAACGGACAAGTCCGCTTCGAATTTCCTATAAAGTGAAAAATGGGCGTTCTCTACCTTTAGAAAACGCCCTTGTCCTTCGTTATTATAGCTTTGATATGGTAAATTGTCAAATTGATTTTATTTATTCTTAGAAAACACTATAGAAATCCGTGTTCCTTCCCCAACTGTACTATCCATGGATACCTTTGCCTGATGAAGCAATGCTCCATGTTTTACAATAGAAAGCCCCAGTCCTGTTCCTCCGATTTCTTTGGAATGGCTTTTGTCAACCCGGTAGAATCTTTCGAAAACTCTCTCCAGATGTTCCTCTGGTATTCCGATCCCTGTATCCGTTACGCTTACCTTTGGACCTTCCAGTGTATTACCAACCCAAATGCTCACGCTTCCTCCGGGACGATTGTATTTTATTGCATTCTCGCAAATGTTATAAATCATCTCATCTAATATCTGACGGATACCTGTATAAGTCACTGACTCTCCTTCCAAAATCATCCTGACATGCTTTGCAGATGACTGCATAGAAAGGCGGCTTACGATTTCCCTCGTCATATCATACAGATTGACTTCTTCTTTCTCTAACTCTACGGATTCTTCATCAAGTTTTGACAGTTTGATGATATCTTCTACAAGGGTGATAAGCCTTCTTGCTTCTTTGTAAATGCGCTCGGAAAAGTTTTGGATATCTTCCGGTTTTACAAGTCCATTTTTCATAATTTCTGCATAACCGGATATTGAAGTCAGCGGTGTCTTTAGCTCATGGGAAACGTTTGCCGAGAATTCTTTTCTCATATTTGCCACTGCATCTTTTTCTTTGTTCTGTTTATCGATTGCCTCTAGAAGTGGGTCCAGCTCCTCATAAATTTCATTATCCAAAGGATGCTCTATATCCAGCTCATTGATCGGACGAATGAGTCTTGCTGTCTGCCATCTGCCGAGTATATATACAAATGCAAGCACGATTGCCGCGATCACTGCCATCACAGGAAATATCTGAATTGCCGTGCTTATCAGACTGTCCATATTTCTTGCCACACGAAGGACTGTGCCATCGTCTAAAAGGACTGCATAATAATAGAGTTCTTTTCCAACGGTATCGGACATACGGATATCCTCACCGACTCCATTTTTCAATGCTTCACGTACTTCCACTCGGTCTTTGTGATTATCAAGTGTACTTTCATCACCCCTGGAATCGTAAAGCACCTTTCCGTCTTGTGCAATCCTTGTGATGCGGGTCCTTGCATCTACTTCATCGAGTTCTTCCAGATATTGTGTCCCGGTAATCTCTATTGCTTTTTCAATATACTTCGCTTCCTGGCACACATCTGTTTCCAAAATCCCCAGACTTTGATTATATACAAAAAAGGAAACAAATCCATATGAAATAATAATGGTTATTGCCAAGATAAAAATCATACTTTTTTGAATCTTATCTCTCATTCGTTTCTCCAATGCGATATCCCACTCCTCGAATTGTTTCTATCATCGATCCGTACTCTCCAAGCTTCTGTCTGAGTGTTCGAATATGTACGTCTACCGTTCTTGTCTCGCCATCAAAATCATATCCCCAGATATCTGTGAGAAGCTGATCTCTGGTCAGCACGATATTTTGATTCTTCATCAATTTCTCTAACAGCTCAAATTCTTTTAGTGTAAGAACAATTGTCTTACCGTCTGCTGTAACTTCATGTTTTTTTAGATCCATCTTCACTCCGTTTATCTCAAGTTCAGAAGTATCTGTCTTTATTCTTCCAGTACGTCGCAGGACAGCTTTGATCCTTGAGACAAGCTCCATCATGCCGAATGGTTTTGTCACATAATCGTCTGCTCCGGAATCAAGTCCTATTACCTTATCGTATTCTGTTCCCTTCGCAGTCACCATAATGACCGGAATATCTTTTGTTTTTGACGAACTTTTCAGTCTACGCAGAATCTGCATTCCGTCCTCTCCCGGAAGCATGATATCCAGCAAAACGAGCTCTGGTGTATCAAACGCCAGAGCCTCCAAAAAGGATCTGCCCTCTGCAAACCCTTTTGCTTCCAATCCTGTTGATTCCAATGTATAGACTACCAGTTCGCGAATGTTATCATCATCTTCTACGCAATAAATCATCGCAAGCTCCCTTTCTTTTTTTGATTGTTGAGGGGGTGCCGTTAGGGACGGGGTTTAGTGGCTCTTTTTCTGGAAAAAGAGCCACTAAACCCCGTCCCCAATGGCAACCCCAACCGCAACCCCCGTCCCTCTAAACAACTTCGCTTCTATGGCTTCCTGTAATAGAAAATTCAACCCACTCTGCAATATTGGTTGCATGGTCTCCAATTCGCTCCAAATATTTAGCGATCATAATCAGGTCAAAAATCTCTTTACCTTTGTTTCCTTGTTCTTCTTTGATGAACGCTATCATCTCTTCGCGGATCTCATCAAAATACTGGTCTACAGTATCATCTTCAAGCATTACTTTTCTTGCAAGCTCAAGGTCCTTCTCAACATAAGCTGTCACGCTGTCACGCACCATCTTACTTGCTGCTACAGACATCTCGTTTAACTTCTTCAACTGCGTTGGGGTATTTCTTCTTGTTGAGAGCACGATCTCTGCGATATCAGAAGTCTGGTCTCCGATTCTCTCCATATCTGTGATCATCTTAAGTGCTGCTGAAATCCTACGCAGATCTCTTGCTACCGGCTGCTGCTGAAGTAATAATTTCATACACAAACCTTCAATCTCTTTTTCCAGCTGATCAATCTCTTCATCAGCTTCGATCACTGCCTGTGCCTGCTCCAAATCTCCTTCTGTCAATGCATTTGTTGCGTTGGCGATAGCAACCTCACAAAGCTCACCCATGTGAGTAAGTTCTTCATCCAATAATTGTAACTGTCTGTCAAATCGATTACGCATAAATCAACCAAACCTCCCTGTAATATAATCTTCTGTTCTCTTATCTGACGGAATAGAGAATAATTTTTCTGTCTCATTGTATTCTACAACTTCTCCAAGAAGGAAAAATGCAGTGTTATCTGATATACGTACTGCCTGTTGCATATTATGCGTTACCATAACGATAGTATAATCTTTTTTCAATTCCAGCGCAAGGTCTTCAATCTTAGATGTAGAAATCGGGTCCAGTGCCGAAGTTGGTTCATCCATCAGAAGGACTTCCGGCTCTACTGCCAATGCTCTGGCAATGCACAATCTCTGCTGCTGTCCACCGGACATCCCAAGTGCACTTTTCTTTAATCTGTCTTTACACTCATCCCAGATTGCCGCGTTTCTCAATGATTTTTCCACAATATCATCAAGCTTTGCTTTTGAGCGGATTCCATGTGTACGAGGGCCATACGCAATATTGTCGTAAATGCTCATTGGAAATGGATTTGGTTTCTGAAATACCATACCGACACGGCGTCTTAAAAGATTGACATCCATTCCTTTAAATACGCTCTTTCCATCTAAGAGGATATCTCCTTCAATTCTACATCCCTCCACCAAATCATTCATTCTGTTGATGGATTTGAGCAATGTAGACTTCCCGCATCCACTTGGTCCGATAAATGCGGTGATTTTATTTTCTTCGATTTCCATATTGATATTCTTAAGTGCTTTAAAATCACCGTAATATAGATCAATATTCTGAATACTTAATTTTGACATTGTTCTTTCCTTTCTTATGCTTTTGCAAGACGTCTTGCGATCACGCCTGATAATGTATTGATACCGACTACCAGTATCAGCAAGATTACTGCTGTCGCGTATGCCTGGTTCATATACAGACCTTCACTTGACAGGTTATACATATGTACAGCCAGTGTACGTCCTGAACCAAAGATACTGCTCGACACCTTTGCCACTGTTCCGGCAGTATACATAAGTGCTGCTGTCTCACCTACGATACGGCCGATTGCCAGAATCACACCTGCCAGTATTCCCGGAACAGCTGACGGAAGTACGATACAAAACACGGTACGAAGTTTTCCTGCACCTAAACCAAAGCTTCCTTCGCGAAATGAATCCGGTACCGATTTTAACGACTCCTCTGTCTGACGCATGATCAATGGAAGAATCATAATTGCCAATGTAAATGCTCCTGCGATTAACGAGAAGCCCCAGCCTAATGTATTTACAAAAAATAACATTCCGAACAGTCCATAAACGATAGATGGGATACCTGATAATGTCTCTGTCGTCAGTCGGATCACGTCCATAAATTTATTTCCACGTTTTGCATATTCAACCAAGAATACTGCTGCAAAAATTCCAAATGGCACTGCAATCAGTAATGAAAGAAAAGTCATAATGATTGTATTTATAAGTGCCGGCATCAAAGATGCATTTTCCGATGTGTAATGCAGTGAAAACAGTGAAGGTTTAATATAAGGGACTCCATGAACCAAAATATATGCAATCAGGAAAATCAATACCGCAAATGTGATAATTGCTGAGAGCATAACAAGAAGCATCAGAATCATAGAACCCGGATGTGCCAGATACATCTTCAGCTTATCCGTAAATGTTGTGTTATTAGCTTCTTTACTCACGTTCTTTCCCCCTATTCAACAATGCTACACTAAAGTTAATGATCAAAATAAATACGAAAAGTACAACTCCTGTTGCGATCAATGCCTCTCTGTGAAGATCTGTGGCATATCCCATTTCGATTACAATGTTTGCTGTCAAGGTTCGCACTCCCTTGAAAATTCCTTCCGGCATTCTCGCCTGATTTCCTGCTACCATGATTACAGCCATTGTCTCACCGATCGCACGTCCGATACCAAGGACAATTCCTGCGATGACACCGGATTTAGCAGCCGGGATCATAACTCTGAAAATGCTTCTTTCTTTTGTTGCTCCCAAAGCAAGCGAACCTTCATAATACTGTGACGGTACTGCTCTGATCGCAGCTTCTGTTGTTCCGATAATCGTCGGAAGGATCATCATTCCAAGAAGGAGCGATGCAGTCAAAATACTGCTTCCGTTTCCGGATGAGCGAACCACTCCTGCACCTTTCAGTGCTCTTCCAAAATCCCTAATCAACGGAACCAATACTACCATTCCGAAAAATCCATATACAACGGAAGGGATTCCTGCCAGAAGCTCTGTTGCCATTTTCAATGGTCTGTAAATTTGTTTCGGACAATATTTTGCCATAAATACGGAGGTCAGAATTCCAATCGGAACACCGATAATGATTGCACCTGCAGTCACATAAATACTTCCAATAATCATTGGGAAGATTCCAAATATTTCATTTTTCGGTTTCCACATTGTTCCGCTTATGAATTTACCAAATCCGATTTCCTTCATTGCAGGGATTCCATTTGCGAAAAGAAAGATACAAATGAGTGCTACCGCCAGCACCGAAGCACAAGCGGCAACAAAGAACACTCCCTGCATGAATTTCTCAATCCATGCTTTTGATTTCATATTATTCTGCGACCTCATCCCATGTTGTGTATGAACCTGTGTAGATTTCTTTTACCTGCTCACTTGACAGTTCATCTGCTGGGTTATTGTTGTTTACGATTACTGCAATACCATCTGTTGCGATTACTGTTGCTTTCAATCCTTCTGATGTCTCTGAATCTTTCAGTTCTCGAGATGCCATACCGATATCATAGCTTCCCTCGATTGTAGATGTCATACCTGTTGTAGAATCTGATGTCTGAAGTTCGATTTCTGCATTTGGATTTACTTTTTTATAAGCCTCAATCAATTTTTCCATTACTGGTGATACAGATGAAGAACCACCTACTACACATTTTCCTGAAGGAGCTGTTCCGGCGTAATCTGCTGCATCATCATTTGAAATGTAACCGTTGTCTGAGATTACCTGCTGCCCGTCTTTGCTCAGGATATAGTCAATGAAATCTTTTGCAACTTCATTTGTCGGGTCACCTTTTGTTGCGATATTAAATGGTCTTGATACTTTGTAGCTGCCATCTTTGATGTTTTCTTCTGTTGCTTCTGCTCCATCGATTTTCAATGCCTTTACACTGTCATCCAAAGAACCAAGTGATACATATCCGATTGCGTAATCATCTTTTGCAACTGTTGTCAACATAACAGATGTATTGTTTGTGATCTGTGCATCTTCTGTTGTCATATCAACTTTCTGATCACCTTGTTTTTCTTCAATTCCAAATAATTCGATAAATGCTCCTCTTGTACCGGAACCATCTTCTCTTGATACGATTGAAATATCATTTGAGCTGTCCCAGTCACTTGCCTGATCCTGTGATGCTGCATCAGAATCTGTATTTGCTGCAGCCGAACTGCTTCCGCATCCTGCCATCATAACTCCTGTCATTCCTACTACTGCTAATACTGCAACTAATTTTTTCATTTTCATTTTTACAAATATCTCCTTGTTTTTAAGCTATATTTTGTTTACAAGTTGTATAATACGGGGAACTTGTAAAATGTAAAAATGGATGTTTGTTAAATCTGTGTAAAAATATTTCACTTTTTCATCTTAGGCTCAAATATCCAGGATGCAATGTATCCAAATATCAGAGCTGCCGCTGTACCTGCTGCCCCCGCGGTAAATCCTCCCTGAAAACATCCAAGCAGTCCGTTTTTTTCAACAGCTTCTTTTACGCCTTGCCACAATGTATTTCCAAATCCAAGCAGTGGAACGCTTGCCCCGGCCCCGGCAAATGTTTGGAATGGTTCGTATAGATTGCAAAATCCAAGTACTGCACCACTGCAGACTAAAAGTACCATAATCCTTCCCGGCATCATTTTCGTGCGGTCCATCAATATTTGAACCAATGCGCAGATTGCGCCTCCTACCCAAAATGCGTTAATATAGTCCATATCTTTTCTCCTCGCTTTTTTTAATTACAATGCTCCAATACAATTCCATGTGCAATTCCCGGCACACTTGCACCTTCATTAAAACTGACTGTCGACATCAATGCTCCTGTCGGTACGAATAGGATTCGTTTCCATTCTCCTTTTTCCAGCTTTGGTAAAATATAGGACGCAAGAGTGACTGCCGCACATCCACACCCGCTTCCCCCTGCATGTGTATCCTGCTCCTTTGCATCAAATATAAGCATCCCACAGTCCAAATGTTTTTCCTGCAGATCTACCCCCTTTTTATAAATCATATCTAACAATAGCTTTTGTCCCACAGCTCCTAAATCTCCTGTAATGATTCTGTCGTAATCTTCTGCCTGCCGATCAAAATCCTTTAGATTCATTAAGATTGTATCCATGGCTGCCGGAGCCATACACGCTCCCATATTCTGTGAATCTTTCAATCCATAATCTACAATTTTTCCAATCGTCACGCCACTGATTCGCACATGACTTATAGATGCATCTTTGGCAACAATAAAAGCGCCGCTCCCTGTCACAGTCCAATGTGCAGACAATGGTCTTTGACTTGCATACCCAAGCGGAAAACGAAATTCTTTTTCTGCACTTCCAAAATGACTCGAGGTTACAGCCAGCATTGCCTCGCCGTATCCTGCCGCCACTGCCATTGAGCTAAGCGCCAGTGCTTCTCCCGATGTAGAACATGCTCCATACAATCCAAATGTAGGAATCTGCAGACTTTCCGTTCCCATCGAAGTGGCAATCCCCTGTCTTAGCAAATCTCCACCATACAAATATCGTATCTGCGATTCATTCATATTTACCTTTTGCAAAGCAAGTATACAAGCTTTCCGCTGCATATTACTCTCCGCTTCTTCCCATGTTTTTCCTCCAAACAAATCATCTTCCGCATGAAAATCAAAGCGTTTTCCAAGTGGCCCTGCAAATTCCTTTGAACCGACTACAGATGCCGCACTTATAATATAAGGTGCTTTCCGAAAACGGATACTCTGTTTTCCACAAATCAACATTTCTTTCTCCAAATCGTCACCCTCGTTTCCTGAAGTTATTCACTTCATTTTGTTTTTTTTGGTTATTTATTCTCTTTCTTTGCCTTAGTTTTCCTCTCTTCTGCAAAATATATTCGTGCATAGAATTGTTTGGATTTGTAAATGCTATGTTCATCTTAAGAAATTTTATTGGTAAGAATATCATTAGAAATTTAATAGAAAGAAGGACTTCTTTATGACTCCATTAGAAAAACAGATAAAAGAAAAGCAATATCAGGATTATGTAAAACAACATACTCCCGTCCATAATGTCTGGACAAATATGCTCAAAGCCTTTTTAACCGGTGGAAGCATCTGCACCATCGGACAGCTAATTTCAAACTATTGTAAGACTCTGGGCTTATCTGAAAAAGATTGTGGTGCCTGGACTGCTATAGTTCTTGTTCTGTTCAGTGTTATCCTAACCGGACTGAACGTGTATTCCAAGATTGCAAATTGGGGTGGTGCCGGGGCACTCGTCCCAATAACCGGATTTGCCAATTCTGTTGCCGCCCCGGCAATTGAATATAAGAAAGAAGGCCAGGTTTTTGGAATCGGGGCGAAGATTTTTACAATTGCCGGACCTGTACTGCTGTATGGCGTGGTTACAAGTTGGGCGCTGGGGGTGGTTTACTGGGTTGCCTGTTGGGTTGTAGCGGCTTGAAGAAGCCGTTTCAAAACAAGAACTGACTATGCCCTCCTGTTAAGGAAGCTTTGCGAAACCGTCTCAAAACAAGAACTGACTATGCTCTCCTGCGGGAGCTTCGTCGGGCAAGCCCGACTCCAATTCGCTGGATTGCATAGTCATTTCTAGTTTTTAGTGGATTCATCAATATTTGAAACAGTAATCGTTGTGATTGATTTTACTGATTCATTTGATTCAATGAATTGTTTATGCGCTTCATCTTCTGTGATATTTTCATTTTCCATTTTTTGCAAAATCTGATAATCCTGTTGATATTCACTATCATCAATGATTATTTTAACTACTTTTTTATTTTTCATATCTAAGTAGTAATTTACATTGATTGTAGAATACATTTTCGCATCATCATCATTGAGAAATACTGGATATTCATAGGAAGTTCTATATACTTCCAACTCGTTCCCTTTTTCCTTCTTACTTCCTGCATGCTTGAATTTAAGATTCTCTTTCATATATTGGAAATTCAACTTATTCATTATTTGTTTTTTCGTCCAAGTATATTTTCCGGGCTCCAATTCAAGTTGTGTATCACCATAAATTTTATTATCCTCTTCATAGGTATAAACTGTTTTTATAATGGAACTTCCGGACACATATTCTTCAATTCCCTGATAAGGTTCATAAATAATTTTTCCTTTGTAGACTACATCTTCACCACTATAACTGTAATTGGACGAAGAAACCTTTGTATATTCATAATTGCTTTGGAAAAAATTATTTATAACCTCTAATGCTGCTTTCTTTTCTAAAATAGTTTTTCCACCAATCAGAGTAATTACCAGTATAAAAATACAAACAGCACCTATGATATATTTTATAAATCGCTTATTGAACATCAACACCCCCTATTTTAAAAACTTCTTTTAATTTTTTATACTCTTTTTTCTATTGGTAGCATTTACTGATGAATAAAGTATAACATAATTTGGTAGGAATAGTCTGCGTTTTATCCTGCATTGCTCCGTGCTGAGTGGTTGTTGCAATTTTTGCAACAACCACTTCCTCATCCGGCTCACCGGTTTCAAAAATCTTTGCTAAATGGCGACTGATGCCCGACTTGTCAATACCAAACAATTCAGCCATGGCTTTTTGTGTCAGCCATATCGTTTCATCTTTTATTAAGGCACTAACTGTTACGTTATCATCTTCGGTTCTGTACAGCACCATTTCCATTTGCTTTATAATATCTGTATTCATAATCAGCCTTCTTTCTTAATAGATAAAAACATGAATCTATCTGCTAAGATTTTCTAATCTTCCTCAGTACGATTCTTCTGCTTTTCTTCCATTTCTTTGTATTCCGATGTGCTACCTATAATTCCTTTGCCTGTCTGGGATATGTATCCATAGGTGCAACAATTGCGGGTTCATCATCAAATGCTCCTAAAATTTTTATACATGTTCTTAACATAATTAGGAAATTCTATGTTATAATTTATAAATAATAAAACTATAAACATCTTATCTATATACTCAATGAAAGTGGTGATTCCAATGAAGTTATAAGGATATATTCTACTATCAATGTAAATTATTAGCTAAACATGTAACAAAAAAATAATCGCATAACTGTTGCTAAAAATATTGATAACAAAATTAGCATATTTACATAATAAGTAACTAATAAGCAATTCGCTATGCCAAATGAAGTAGTAAAACTTCTAACAATCACTACTACTTCGAATCTTAGTGAATATATGACTCTTTTCTGTTCAAAGGAGGAATAAGTATGAAAAAAGCCATAAGTTTATTGTTCGCTATTCTTTTAATGACATGCCTAACTATTCCAGCATATGCTCAAACAGATAATAAATCCATTGTTTCTATTTTGACTGATGACGGCGTAGATTTCACTCAATTACAACGTTTGTTTCCTGATATTGCATTGAGAGAGGATGGGTTTATTGATGATTACACCGATAACATTTCAGCTTATTCTGACTCTCAAACAAAACAGCTTACCGAAACACATACTGCTGATTATATTAATGGTACATGTAATTTGAATATATATTCAGATGGTTCTTACTCCACATATGGCATAGAACAAATACTAGATAGCCCAATATCTCGTACATCCACAGGCCCCGGATATTCAATAACTGGTTCAACTTATAAAGCATATTATAACATGTTTGATATTGGAGTTCAGCAGGGATTTTCTTATACATTCACTGTCTCCTCTGGATCAGGATATAGCACTATTTCAAAACTATCTTCCGTAAATGTATATGGTGGGATTCAACAAGGATATTTTAGTGCTCGCTCTTCAAATTATGTACTACAGAAACAAGTATCCAGTTCCAAACCAGCAGAAGTATATGGAGATGCAGAATATTATCATATGTCATATTCAAATGGAACTTTCAGATTGATTTCTAAAGCTGACCGAGGTAAAGTAAGTGTATCATTTACAGTCTTATAAACATATAATTGATTTATTCCGTTGGAAGGGAAGTGGCTTATGAAGAAAAAAAGAATTATTATAACTATCGCCATAATTATAATTAGCATAATCCTTCTTTACTTTGTTAAGGTACAAGTACAAAACAGTGCCGCCAAAGAAATAATTAATAATCTTGCAAGCGAAAACTACATGTATACCAAAACTGTTTCATCCGAACTTAACAATGAAAAAACCGAAATAATTTGGGAGGGAACAATCACCGCTGAACCATACGTTGGAATAGAGACATGTGTTTCTAATGGATCTGCATTAAGTAAAATCTATTCTTATGAAGAGAATGGAGCAATATATCAACGCATGCAAATTCAATCCGGTGAAACCGGCAGTGGACAATATTTATGGACTCCCAAAAGCAACGGTGTAAAATTAAATCAGATGTATACTGCTCCTGATTTAAATTATAAATATGAAGGAAAAGAAAAGTTAAATGGAAAAAACGTTGCATTATATACATCTTCTTATAATACACAAGTCAGCTATGAATCCAATACAGATTCTGAAAATAAAGCAACTTTAGATACGATTGTATATCTGAAATTTTATTTAGACATGCACTCTAAAGAAGTAGTCAAAATTCAATGGGATGAAAGTAAATATGATACAGACCAACAAGTATTGCAAAAAATGTGCGAACAGAATTTATCAGAGACCGATGCCAGAAAAGAAGTAAACGAATCTGGTGAGTACAAAGTAATCACAACTATTACTATAACCGACCGTGGGAAAAAGATCTCAATTACCAAACCAGACATATAAGTGTCTCATTCGTTACTGTTCACTCCCCAATGGTATTTAGATAACGAATACCATTGGTTCACAGGTACTGTGAACAGTAACTCTCATTCTCAACAAGGGCGAAAAACCAACAAACTTTGTGAAACACAAAAAACAAGAACTGACTATGCAATCCAGCGAATTGGAGTCGGGCCTGCCCGACGAAGCTCCCACAGGAGGGCATAGTCAGTTCTTGTTTTTTAGTGTTTCGTAAATGTGGTCATTTCTGATTCTTTCTTAATTCACAATCTTATAGTACTCTCTAGCCGTCACGCCATACACAACTGCATAGAATCCTGCAAACGCTACTATTGTCACACCTGTGCAAAGCATAAACAGTGTCTTGTTTGCCAGATTCAATAATGCCAGTAATTTCATTACTACAGGAAATGCGACCATCACATGAATCACAGCTGTGATAAGTGGAAGGAAAAATACGCTTAACACCTGATTTTTAATAGAATATTTCACTTCTTTTTTACTCATCCCTACTTTCTGCATGATCTGGAAGCGTTCCCGGTCATCGTAGCCTTCGGATATTTGCTTGTAATAAATGATTAAGACTGTTGCTACGACAAATAAAATCCCCATGTAAATTCCGATGAATAAGAGACTTCCATAGAGTTCGTAAAATGAATTTTCACTCATTTGTCTGTTTTGGAACTCCACATTAGAAAGCTCTGGATATTCATTTTGCATAGTATGGATTACGTTTTCGTACTTATTTACATCACCTGACATATTAAAACGTACAGTATGATTCAGTGCAGCTAAAATATCTATATATTCTGGTTCTATTCCTTTTGTGTTTGACACAATCTCATACAGCATTTTCTGAACCTGTTCTTTACTTGAACAAATAATATAATAGGTTCCGAATGCACCTGCTTTATTTTTCGGCTCGGCTTTTAATTCATTTAATTCCTGCGCTATTTTATAAGTCCGGCCATTTATCTTTACACTATTCTCTCCATAAGTTCCGTTGGTCCGATAAATCATCACTTCATCATCTTTCAATGAAACCTGTTTCTTTTCTATTCGATTATAATCTTCGACCGGAATTAGATTTACAATAAAGAGAGTTGCTCTTCCATAATTTGTCACTGGAGTTAAATTTAATGTATCACCATTCTGGGTTCCTGATAATGCTCCATAATCGTATTCAAATCTGGATGAAATCTTTACTCCTTCTTTTTCTGTTTTATCAATCAACTCATTTATCAACATTTTTGTTTTTTCATCCTGAGATTGCATCGTAATGCTAGAATCCTGTGGAAATCTTGCCTTTAAAATGTCTTCCATTCCGGCATAAAGTGACACTGTTGTCGAAACCATGATCAGCACCATTGTACTTAATATGCAAATATTCGCAAGTCCAACCGCATTTTGCTTCATGCGGTATATCATGCCGGATATTGTTGTGAAATGCTTTGGCTGATAATAAAATTTTTTATTCTTTTTCAAAATTTTCAAAATTGCAATACTGCCTGCTGTAAAAAGTGCATAAGTTCCCACGATTACACAGACAACTGCAACAAAAAAGTGAGAAAGGGCATCAAGCGGGTGCTCTGTTGTAATAGCAAGATAGTACCCTGTCCCGAGTGCTACCACTCCGATTAGTGTTAAAAACCATTTTGTTTTTGGCTCTTTTTCTCCTTGATTTCCTCCATGTAAAAGTTCGATTGGATTTGATAATTTAATCTGCAATAAATTATACAGAAATGAAAGTGAAAAAATCACAACGAATAGCAATACTGTATCTCTCACTGAGCTCAGGCTGATTGCGAATGCCATCGACACTTTGCTGTGCAGGATTTTTAATAAAATAAGATACATCAGTTTTCCGAATATCACGCCAAATACGATTCCGGTTACAATGCTAACTCCGGCTGTTATAAGCATTTCTATCAACATCATTTTCGATATATGCGATTTTCCCATTCCTAAAATGTGATATACTCCGATTTCTTTTTTTCTTCTTTTAATCAAAAAACTATTTGTATAAAATAAAAAGATCAAAGAAAAAATCATCACCACTGCGACTGCATAACGTAAACATATTTGCATCGTAACTTCTTCGACACTTTCGCTTCTGCTAAGTGCGTCAATCATGTAAAACATCATGACGCATAATACTGCCGTGAAAATGTATGGGACATATGTCTTTCTATTATTTTTCAAATTTGTAACTGCAAGTTTCGGATAAAGTGTATTATTCACTCTCCTCACCTCCTGTTGTCAACACTGTAAGTGTATCTGCGATTTTCTGATACAGCTGTTCACTGGTGAGATTTCCTCTGTAAATCTGATGAAATACTTCTCCATCTTTGATAAATAAAATCCTGTTTGCACTGCTTGCCGCTTTTACGCTGTGAGTTACCATTAATATGGTCTGCCCGTCCTGATTGATCGTAGTAAATAGATTCATGAGACTGTCTGCCGCCTTTGAGTCCAATGCGCCTGACGGCTCATCTGCCAAAATCAGCTGTGGTTTTGTAATCAGTGCTCTTGCTATTGCCGCCCGCTGTTTTTGACCGCCTGATACCTCATACGGATATTTATCTAAAATCTGTGTGATTCCCAGCTTTTCTGCAATCGGAGCCAGCCGTTTCTCCATCGTATTATATTTTGCTCCGGACAATACAAGCGGTAAATAAATATTATCTTTTAATGAAAATGTATCTAACAGATTAAAATCCTGAAATACAAATCCCATATTTTGTCTGCGAAATGCTGCAATATCTTTTTCTTTTAAATTTCCCAGATCATTTCCTTTCAAATATACTTTTCCTTCTGTCGGTTTATCCAATGCTGCCAGTATATTTAAAAGCGTTGTTTTTCCCGAACCGGACTCTCCCATAATTGCGACATACTCTCCGGATTCTACTGAAAAATTTACATTTTTCAAAGCCTCAACCTGATTGTTTCCAAACCTTGTCGTATATATTTTCTTTACGTTTTTTACTTCCAGTAATGCCATTTTTTCCATCCTTTCCCAACGTTTTTCTTTTTTACAAGGCTTATTATAGAAAAAAGGAAAATGTGTTTCCATCGAAATAGATTACATTTTCCTCTCGTATCTTACATTACTGTAAGATTGCTTATTCATACTCTTTCATGCTTATTCAATCGTCCATTCTTCTCTTGCAAGATCCAGATACACCTTTGTCCCCTTATCTATCTCCGACTCAATCCAAATTTGATGGTTCAGCCGTTCCATAATCTTCTTACACATATACAATCCTATTCCTGTTGATTTCTTGTCGGCTCTTCCATTATAACCTGTGAATCCTTTTTCAAATACTCTTGGCAAATCTTCCGCCTGAATGCCGATTCCGGAATCTTCAATCACAAGACATTTTTTATTTTCTTTTTCTTCTGTATAAATAAAAATCATTCCGCCGTCTTTCGTATATTTTAGTGCATTGGAAAGAACCTGCTCCAGCACAAACTGCAGCCATTTCTCGTCTGTGACAATACACTGCGAAGTTTTTGCGTACTGCAAATGTATTTTCCGTAAAATAAACATCTGTGAGTATTTTCGGATAACCTGCCTTACTATGGCATCCAATGAATATTTCTCAAACTTCAAATCTCCTGACATTTCTCCCATTCTAAGATATGTCAGCACCATTTCTACATATTGCTCGATTTTAAATAATTCCAGTTTGATTTCTTTTATATACTTTTGTTCCGGGTATTCTTCCTCTAATGTCTGCTGCAATACATGCATGGCAGCAATCGGTGTCTTAATCTGATGCACCCACATACTATAGTAGTCTGACATTTCCTGTTTGAAAATGCGTTCCTGAGATTTTAACTCACTGTTTTGTTCCTTCAGATTCTTTATAATATTCTGATAATCCTGCTCAGATAGACGTTTTTGGAATTTGAAAAATTGTAATATTAAATTGAGCAGGAATAAAACAGTTGAAAGCAATAAACCATATTGAATTGCATCTGTCCTTACATCATACAGAAATAGTACTGTAACAAATAATAGCATGCTTCCGATATAACACAGCAGCTCGTTCTGTTTTGATTTCAAAAACATTTTCATCATGCTTCCACCATATATCCAATACCTTTTTTTGTAAGAATCACATTTTCCAATCCCATCTTTTCCAACTTCCTTCGAAGTCTTGCAACATTGACTGTCAATGTATTATCATCTATAAATTCGTCGCTCTCCCAGAGCCTTGTAATAATATTGTCTCTGGATATAATCTTCCCGGCATTTTCTATAAGCATCTGTAAAATGCGGAACTCATTTTTGGTCAACTCCATTTTCTGCTCTTGATATTGAAGTGTTGCATCTGAAAGATTCAAATATGCCCCATGCCATTCCAACATGTTGGTGTTTCCTCTGAATTCATATGTTCTTCGCAAAACAGCCTGCACCTTCGCCGTTACCACCGCAAAATCAAATGGTTTTTCGATAAATTCATCCCCGCCCATATTCATTGCCATCACAATATTCATATTATCATTCGCCGATGAGAGGAAAATAATTGGAACTTTTGAAATCTTTCTGATTTCCTGACACCAGTGAAATCCATTAAAAAATGGCAATACGATATCCAGCAATACCAATTGTGGTTCATTTTTTGTAAAGCTATCCATAATATTTTTGAAATCCGTGATACACTCCACCTCATAATCCCATTTCTCCAGATGATTCTTTAAACCATTTGCAATAGTCGTATCATCCTCCACAATTAATATTTTATACATGCTACACCTCTTCTTTACACAATTGTATACTGCAACATTTCGTAATGCAGTCTTCCGCCTTCTACAATATTTTCCGGCAATAATGCTCTCGCAACTAATTTTAACTCTTCTTCTGGTTTGTCCACTCTTCTTAAGTTGGCGTAATCTCCATCAATTGATTCTACTATATAATCACATACTAACATTTGTGGTATCTCCTTCACATTCGTTTACTTCTTTTGATTTCTCCCTCACATAATAGCATATCTTTCTTCTAATTACATCTAAATATTTCATTCTACGTCATTGCCGGCATCGCACCTGCATATACTAATAAAAAACGAGGTCCCGCCATGTCCAATTCTCTCTGCAAAGAACGCATTCTTTCCGAAGACTATCGTGACTTCATCCTCGATGGCATCCAGACTTCTTTTCTCTCTGATATTGCCTTGCAAAATTCCTGTATACAAAATGCGGATTTTGATTATTGTTGTGTTTATATTCCTGCCATTCAGGCTGAACCTATCACATTAAAGCAATTTCCTTACGCTTCTATTCCGAAATGCTATGCCCCTATTAGTATGGAAACTCTAAACCAGACCGGTATTCTCTCAATCCAGAATTATCCTACTCTGCAATTGAAAGGTAAGGGTGTCTTGATTGGTTTTTTAGACAGTGGAATTGATTATTTAAGCCCTCTTTTTCGTAATCTGGACGGTTCGACTCGAATTCTTTCTATATGGGATCAGACGATTCAGACCGGAACTCCTCCTGACAATTTTTTTTATGGCTCTGAATATACACAACCCCAGATTAATGATGCGCTTGCATCAGAGCAACCACTGAACATTGTTCCTTCACAAGATGTCGAAGGCCATGGGACTTTTGTTGCCTCTCTTGCATGTGGTGGCGGTGCTCCGCAGGAAAACTTTCTGGGGGCTGCCCCGGAAGCGACTCTCGCTGTTGTAAAATTAAAACCTGCCAAACAATATCTCCGCGACTATTATTTTATTGCTGATTCTGCAACAGCTTATCAGGAGACTGATATTTTGCTTGCTGTAAAATATTTATCTGACCTTGCCGCAAAATATAAACTGCCACTTATTCTCTGCATTGCACTCGGCACAAATTCCGGTGGACATCTTGGCTTACTCCCACTCTCTAATCTTCTGGATCTGTATGCATCCAAGGCAAATATCATTCCTGTTACCGGCGTAGGAAATGAAGCAAATGGTAGACATCATTTTCAATATACGCTAAAAAATATTGCTGATAGTGCAACAGTGGAGATCCGTGTAGGTGAAGGTGTTCCCGGATTTACGCTGGAGCTTTGGAACAGTATTCCTAATATTCTTGCTTTTTCCATCGTTTCTCCTTCCGGTGAAATCCGTGGACGAAATACAATCCGCACTACAGAACGTGATGAATTTCAGTTTTTACTAGAAGGCACAACAGCTATTGTTGATTATAAATTATTGGTAGAGCGAACCAATCAGGAGCTGATTTTCTTTCGCTTTCAAAAACCTTCTCCCGGTATATGGAAAATCATCGTTTCGCCACTTCGCATAATCGACGGGCTATTTCATATGTGGCTCCCGTTAAGCAGTTTCATCCAAGGGGAAGTATTCTTTTTGAATTCGAATCCTTATTATACAATCACAAATCCCGGAAATGCTTCCCGGCCGATTTGTGTCTCTTATTACGATGGAAATACAAATGCGATTGCTTTGGATTCCGGACGAGGATATGACCGCTACGATGGAATTCATCCTGATTTCACTGCCCCCGGCATTTCTATTCTTAGTTCGTTACCAAACAATCGTTTTGCCGTCCGCTCCGGCTCTAGTCTGTCCGTTGCTATTACCGCCGGTGCATGTGCCCTTCTTCTGGAATGGATCTTGTTCCAGCTTGGCACGGAAAGTGTGGATTCTACACAAATTAAAAGCCTTTTTATCATCGGTGCTACCAGACCTTCAAATATGACATTTCCAAATCCTGAATGGGGATATGGACAATTGAATTTATTTCACACTTTTGAGGAATTACGAAATTACTAAAAAAGTTTTCCTAAGCTTTCGTCCTATACCGGGCAACAAAAAAGAAACATTGCAGGATTTTCTCTTACAATGTTTCTCTTTTTATTAATTTCTATTATTGTTATTCGCGCTTTTCACCACGACGAATCTCTTCTACATTCTCATAGTAACTCTTGATTTCTTCTCCGGCAGCAATTGGCTCTGTCGGTTTTGTTCCATCACGGAATACCATTTTCAGAAGAATCGGTGTGATAATTGTTGTAATTACTACCACAATGATGACAGGTCCTAAAAATGCAATTCCCAACAGTCCAAGCGTAGAACCTTTACTGGCAACGATCAATGCCACCTCACCACGTGAGATCATACCGATACCAATACGTTTTGCCTGATAATTCTGGTATCCACAAATTTTTGCACCGATACCACAACCAATAATTTTTGTCAGAATTGCAACGATTGTAAGTACTACTGCAAACGCAACAATTGTAAAATTCATTTTCGGCAATACAACTTTAAGTCCAATACTTGCAAAGAATACCGGTGAAAGCAGCATGTATGAAATTGTATCAAATTTAGTCTGCAAATATTCTGAACGTTCTATGTTAGAAATAATCAGACCTGCGATAAATGCACCTGTGATATCTGCTACGCCAAATACTGCTTCTGCAATATATGACATTAATAGACAAAATACAAATGCAACGATTGTGTGACGATGTAATTCTTTTTTTGCTCCGTCGACCCATTTCTTATAAAATTTATAAAAAATAACTCCTACGATTGCTGCAAATACAAAGAATGCCACTACTTTGATCAGAACAATCGCAATATTTACACTGTCATCTGCCATACTTGTAACAATTGTAAGTGCAATAATACCAAGAATATCATCAATAATTGCTGCTCCAAGTATTGCATTTCCTGAACGTGTTTTTAATTTCCCCAGTTCCTTTAATGTTTCAACTGTAATACTTACAGACGTCGCTGTGAGGATTACTCCAATAAAAATATTTTGTAAAAATGTGCTTGCACTTGCATAAGACGGAATCATTCCTGGTCTGTTAAATATAAGCGCACAGAAATATCCTCCAATCAGTGGAACGATTACACCGCAAAGTGCAATTACAAATGACGCTTTTCCACTTGCTTTGAGTTCTTTGATATCAGTCTCCATTCCGGCACAGAACATCAGTACAATTACACCGATTTCTGCAATTTCATGAATAAAGGCTGTTTCACTTAACACTCCCAATCCTACCGGTCCTAAAACCAGTCCTGCCAAAAGTGCTCCTACTACCTGCGGCATCTGTACTCTCTTTGTCAAAAGCCCCAATACTTTTGTGCCAAGAAGTATGATTGCCAGATCCAATAGATAACTATAGCTTTCCATTATGCTCCTCCTATGTTGTCATTTTCACTTCGTTATCCCCCAATAACTTACGTGTGACATCTTATATATTTTTTAGAACACTTTCCCATCTTCGTTCATAGTCATAGTATAACTATAAACGATAACTTTTCTAACTAAGTCGTGGTACCTGCTGGCCTCTCAATTCAATGATCGGTCCCCCGGTTCCTTCAATATATTCTCGGGTGATCGTCACCTGTCCGATGTTATCATCCTTCGGTATTTCATACATAATGTCAAGCATAAACTCTTCAATGATCGCGCGAAGTGCTCTGGCTCCAGTATCCTTTTGCATTGCTTTTTCAGCAATCGCCTCAAGTGCACTATCATCAAAGATAAGATTTACTTCGTCTAATGCAAGTAATTTCTGATACTGTTTCAGTATCGCATTCTTTGGTTCTTTTAGGATTTTCACAAGCATGTCTTTATCCAGACCTTTCAATGTGAAAATAATAGGAAGACGGCCGATAAACTCCGGAATCATTCCGAATTTTCTTAAATCTTCTACTGTCACCTTACTGATCAAATCTTTGTCATCATCATATTTATCTTTCAGCTCAGCATTAAATCCCATTGAACTTTTCTTTGTCAGTCTTTCTTTAATGATTTCTTCCAAATCCGGGAATGCACCTCCACAGATAAAAAGAATATTTTTTGTATTTACTGTTGTGAGCGGAACCATCGCATTTTTACTGTTTGCTCCAACAGGCACTTCCACTTCACTACCTTCAAGAAGCTTTAGCATTCCCTGCTGTACCGATTCTCCGCTTACATCACGCTGACTGGATGTTTTCTTTTTCGCTATCTTATCAATCTCATCAATGAAAATGATTCCCTGTTCAGCACGCTCTACATCATTATCCGCTGCTGCCAGAAGCTTAGAAACAACACTTTCAATATCATCTCCGATATAGCCTGCCTCTGTCAGAGATGTTGCATCTGTAATGGCCAACGGCACATCTAATAATTTTGCCAATGTCTTTACCAAAAATGTTTTACCGCATCCTGTTGGTCCAATCATCAGCATATTAGATTTTTCAATCTCAATATCATCCATCGTGTCTGTAGCAACCCTTTTATAGTGATTGTATACTGCTACTGACATTGCTTTTTTTGCATATTCCTGACCAACTACATATTGATCTAACTGCTCTTTGATCTTATGTGGTGCCGGAATCTCTTTGATATCTAATTTTTTATATTTTTTCGTTGATTTTTTCTTCTTTTTCTTAATCTTTGGCTGCTGTGGAAACAGACTATCCAAATCAGATAGATTCAAAAACTGAACTCCCGGCATATTCATCATCTTATTCAGATCTGTCGGCATATTTGACATTGCATCAAAACTCTTCTGCAGACAGTCCTGACATACTGTAATATTGTTTGGAAATTCCATCATCTTACCCGCTACACTTTCCGGGCGATGGCAGATAAAACAGACTTTCTCATAATCATCTTCTTTATCGTCCTGGGAATCTTCCACTGTTACTACTTCTTCCTTCGGATCTTCCACCGTTTCCAGATCTACTTCTCTGAAATCCTGATTCTGATCTTCATCTATAATTATTGTGTCGTGATCTGACATCTTACAAATCCTCCGTTCTTTTGTATCTATATACCATTCCTCATTATAACGGAATATTGCTCTTACTTCAAATGAAGTTTTTGTAAACAGGCTATTTATTTTAACATTTCTACAAATTCATCTTCTGATATAATCGGAACACCGAGCTCTCTTGCTTTCTTATTTTTTGAAGAAGTGGATTCTACATCATTATTAATCAGATAATTTGTTTTCGATGTAACCGAACCTGTCACTTTTCCGCCACGTTTTTCGATTTCTTCTTTTACCTCTGCACGATTTGCAAAATGGTGTACGCTTCCTGTAATAACAAAATTTATACCTGTGAACTTTTGCTCTGTTGTCTGTTCTTCTTTTGGGATTGTCACTTCCAACAAGAGCTTTTCAAATAATTCTCGATGTTTCTCGTCTGCAAAATAATCAACATATGCTTTTGCGATCACATCTCCTACTCCGGAAATCGCACTTAACTCTTCTTCTGTTGCATTCATCACTTTTTCCGGATTTTGATCAAATGCCCGGCAGATTACCTTTGCGTTCGCCAGTCCGATGTTTGCAATCCCAAGACTGTACACTAATTTCGGAAGTGTCGTAGTTCTTGCCTGCTCGATGCTTTTCATCAGATTATCGTAAGATTTTTCTCCAAAACCTTCCATCTTCTGAATTTCTTCTTTATAACGCTCTACATGAAAAATGTCTGAGAAATCTTTAATAAATCCCCTGTCGATTAATTTTTCTAAAGTTGCCTCTGACAAGCCTTCAATATTCATCGCATCTCTGCTGACAAATAACGTAAATGATTTCACCTGTTTTGCCTGACACGTTGGATTTGTACAATACAATGTTTTGGTATCGTTATCCATGGAAATCTTTGTTTCTCCACCACAGACCGGACATACCTTCGGTGGAACGCAATTACCACTTCGTGTCAGATTTTCTGCAATCTGAGGAATGATCATATTCGCCTTATATACCTGTATGGTATCTCCGACTCCCAGCTGAAGCTCCTCCATAATACTGACATTGTGAACACTTGCCCTGCTCACTGTCGTACCTTCCAGTTCGACCGGATCAAATATTGCTACCGGATTAATAAGCCCTGTTCTTGATGCGCTCCACTCAATTTCCCGAAGTGTTGTCTCTCGGATTTCATCTGCCCATTTAAATGCAAAAGAATCTCTCGGAAATTTTGCTGTTGTTCCCAAAGACTGTCCGTATGCAATGTCATCATACACAAGCACCAGTCCATCTGATGGAAAATCATTTTCCGCAATATGCTCTGCAAACCATGAAACCTCATCTTCAATTGTAGATGCATCTACAAGATGATGCTCTACCACTTCAAATCCCTGTCCTTTCAGCCAGTCCATCTGCTTTATTCTGGAATTTTGAAAATCCACATCATCTGCTTTTACCAATGTAAATGCGTAGAATTTTACATTTCTCTTAGCTGTAATTTCATTGTTCAGCTGTCGTACTGAACCACTGCATAAGTTTCTTGGATTCTTATATTTTGCATCAACACCCTCTATCTTGGCATTGATCTTTTCAAAATCATGATATCCGATAATTGCTTCTCCACGCAGGATCAACTCTCCTTTATACGGAATGTGGAGCGGTACATTTTTAAATACTTTTGCATTGTTTGTGATAACCTCTCCTACTTCTCCATTTCCCCGGGTAACTGCCTTTTCCAATTCTCCACCACGATATGTGAGAACAATTGTAAGGCCATCCATCTTCCAGGACAGCATTGCCTTCTGACTTCCTAAGAATTCTTTCAGGCGTGAAACTTCTTTCGTCTTATCCAATGAGAGCATCGGTTTCTCATGACGCTCTTTTGGCAACTCACTTAACACTTCATATCCAACATGAATTGTGGGACTGGAAGCAAGCGTCATTCCTAATTCCTGCTCCAGTCCCAATAACTCATCGTACAGTTTATCGTACTCGTAATTGCTCATGATTTCTCTGTCTTCCTGCTCATAAGCACGGCGAGCCTGATTCAAAATTTCCACAAGTTGCAGCATTCGCTGTTTCTTATCTTCCATCTTTTTCCTCTCCTTGGTTACTTTTAAAGCAACCTCTACTATACGTTTATTTTCTTTTTATTCCCATCGAACTGTCTCATTTGAAGAATCCTTGATCAGTTCATATAATTCATTCAACTCCGCATCTGTCAACTTTCGATATGCTCCGTCTTTTAATCCATTCAACTCTATATTCATAACCCGAGTACGGAACAAATCTTTCACCTGATATCCAAGTGCCTCACACATCCTGCGGATTTGTCGATTCAAACCCTGCGTAAGCACGATTGTAAATGTATATTTTCCAATCTGTGTCACCTTGCAAGGTCTTGTCACAGTATCCAAAATCGGAACTCCTGTCGACATTTGTTTTATAAATTCGGGTGTGATTTCTTTGTCTACTGTCACTTTATATTCTTTCTCATGCTGATTTCCGGCTCTCATCATTTTATTAATGATATCACCGTTATTCGTCATAAGTAAAAGACCATGCGAATCCTTATCCAATCTGCCGATGTATGTCACACGAATCGGATAATTTAAGAATCTAACAATGCTATTGTGTTCCCTGCGCTCTTCTGTACAGACTATACCGACCGGCTTATTTACTGCTAAAACCACCATCTCATCTGTTCTGGAAACCGTCTTTTTTCCGACCTTTACAACCTGACCCGGCAGCACCTTCATCCCCATAGTCGCTTTTTTTCCATCTATGGTTACTGCTCCGCTCTCAATCAGTTTATCCGCATTTCTTCTCGAACATACACCTGCCTCGCTTAAATATTTATTCAAGCGGACAGGCTCATTTTTCTGCTGAAACTCTTTTTTTATCTGATTACTCACTTTTACCTGCTCCTAACATTCCACTAATGTTATTATCCTGGAAAAATGTATTTCCGCTGTATAAGAACAACGCATCTGTGATTCGATAAGAATCCATGATGTCCTGAATCGTTCCACTATAATATCTCGGGTCTACGACTACGATTTCTCTAAAATATGGTGTCAAAAACGGAATGAAACTATTTGCAAACGAATCTTTTATGATTAAAATTCTCCGTGATTCCTCGGATGTTGTTTTAATATCAATAACCGATGTGTTACCACCTAAAAATACACCGTGCTGATCTCTCGTCTTTAATTTTGAAGAATCATATAATGATGCTGTTTTTTTCTGTTCATCAATATAACTTACTAAAATATCTTCATCCGAATCTTTCGGAACATAGATGTCAATCTGTTCTTTCTCTCCCAATCTGCATCCGGCCTTTGCGGACAAGGTTCCGTTAAATGTGGTTGATATCGGATATGCCACGAAGTTGCTTACTGCATCTGACTTGATATTCAATGACTCCACAGCATCTCCAAATGCATAAAATGCTCCAAGGCTTGTCCAGTGATGATCTGTCTTATAGAAAATCTTCTCGTCTGTATGCTTCTTAAGTGAACTTGTCACATCAATCCAGTTGATTGACTCCCCAAGTTCACGTTTTGCCTGTGATAACATACGATTTTGATCTGCAACTGTTGCCAGTGCCGGCAAACGGTTTTTCAATATATTTGCAGCATCCGGAACAAGCATTACCGATGTATTGATATCCGGATAAGATTTCGCAAATGATTTCATAGATTTCAAATTCGCATTCAACTGTTCCTGGTCCGGTGTTGCGATTTCTTCCATCAACTGACCTTTTTTCCCAATCAAAACGCCATTCTCTTCTTTGCTTCCACCAATTCTGTCTAACGCTGTCTTTAATTTTCTCCAGGTATTCCTTCCTACAAACTGGTCAGCCTGATAGGTTTCAAATTTGTCCATAAAATCTCCGGAAACCAGACTTTCAATTGTCAGCTTCGGTCTGCCCGCCAACATTCGATTTTCCTCTTCCGACATTTCTTTATTCGGAACGATAATATTTAATACAAGGAAAAATACGATACATACAACAAATGCCATTCCTATTATATGCTCTATTTTCCAGCCACTTCTTTTTCTCTTTCTATTATTCTGCATTTTTTCACCTAGAATCTAAAATATAAAAATGGATTATATGTTTCTGTTACAAGGAATGCAATACAAAGTAAGAACATTGCAATGTAAACCGCACAAGTTACGATAGTTCTTACTTCTTCGCTTTGCCAACATCCTGTTATCTTCTTCAACAGCTTGTATCCTCTTGGTGCAGATGCCAGAATTGCTATTACGATCAATAACCAGTTTGTAAAAATAATAAAGAATCCCTGCTTATCAAAAATTCCTTTTGCACCAATACCAAACATCACTTTCAGATACTGGCCTGCATATCCCAATGTCGGGCTGAAGAAAAATACCCATCCAAATAAAACCAATACAAATGCATAAATGTGCTGGACTGCTGCTGGAAGCTTCTCAATCTTACTTCCCCAGAGATATTTTTCTAAAATAAAGATCACTCCGTAATACAATCCCCAGAACATAAAGTTCCATTGTGCTCCATGCCATAATCCTGTCAACATCCATACGATCAACAGATTTAAGATATGTCTTGACGGAGTACATCGATTTCCTCCAAGCGGAATATATACATATTCACGGAACCATGTACTCAGCGAAATGTGCCATCTTCTCCAGAAATCTGTAATACTTTTGGCAATATACGGATAATTAAAGTTTGGCAAAAATTCAAACCCAAACATCTTGCCAAGACCAATTGCCATATCCGAATAACCGCCGAAGTCGAAATAAATCTGGAATGCATACGCGATTGCTCCTACCCACGCTGTCAAAGTTGAAAATGAACCCATCTGCATCGCAGCAACCTGTTCATATACCGAGCCAAATGTATTTGCCAGAACTACTTTCTTTGCTAATCCCCTGATAAAATACATTGCACCCTCGCCAAACTTAGTCGAGTTGATGCTACGTTCCTTTAACTGCTCCTCAATGTCAATATAGCGGACGATCGGTCCTGCGATCAACTGCGGAAACATTGAAATATACAATGCGAAATATAAAACATTTTCCTGTGGTTTTACCTCTTTTCGATATACATCGATCAAATAGGACATTGCCTGGAATGTATAAAATGAAATTCCGATTGGCAAAGCCAGCACACGATACGGAATATCGATTGGCAAAATTGCATTGATCGTATCCATAAGCAACCCATAATATTTGAAGAATCCAAGAATCAACAGATTCATTACCACTCCAAATATAAGGCTCCTCTTCATAGCCCTTGCATTATCCCGTTTTTCGTAAATATCCTGTCCACAAAAATAATTCAATATGATGGAGAGAATCATTAAAATAATATAAACAGGTTCGCCCCATGCGTAAAAAATCAAGCTCGCCGCCAACATCACATAGTTCTTCATCCTAAATGGAACAAGATAATACAAAAGCAATGTCAATGGTAAAAATATAAATAAAAATGTAATGCTGCTAAATAGCATATGTTTCTCCCTCCACCTTACAGACTCTTCGAAAATGCTGCGCGATATTCATCCGCCTTCGGAGCTACTGCAAGGAATATATAATCTCCTCTCACCTTCAGCTGTGCTGAATCTAACAACTGTACCTGTTTTGGTGCATAACCGTCAAAGTCATTCTTTCTGTTTTCAAGACGCCGATTGATCGCATCGCGAACGCCCTGCATCTGTCCATCATCTTTTACCTTGATCATAAGCACTTCTTCCGCTGACATGCTTGAAGCAGAAGAATAAAATAACACACCATCATACTCTGCACTGTTAAGACCATAGTAACGCTTCAGTGCCTGGCTGTCCTGCTTCACAAGGTTCTCTGTGTCCAATGATGCCTCCACGCCTTTTGCAACTTCATCAAATGCTTTTGTACTTCCACTCGCAAAAATCAGCATCAGGATTACAAAGACTAAAATTGCTGCAACTGTTATGTATTTAAAAAGTTCTGTTCTTGTAACACTTCCCCTGTTCGTCATGATAAAGACACCTCCACCATGTGATCTGCCCATATTGGATAAAACTCAGATACAAAATGAATTCCGTCCTCGTCGTAATATTCATCTTTTACAAGATCTGTATTGTCCACATACGCAATCTGTAATTCATCACACATCTTCTGTAATGCTTCGTTGTATTTTGAAATATTTGCCAATGCCGGTTTCTCGGCTATTGTACTTTGCTGCACCGGAAATATTGAATTTATCAAAATCTTTGTATCCGGTACTTCTTTTTGAATCTTTGTGATCAACTCTTTATATTGTTTGATAAACGTATCTGTATCTCCATTCGTATTGATCACATCATTCATTCCATAAGAGACGAACACCATCTGTGGGTTAATCTCTTTTAGCTTTTCACACTGGTCATCCAGATCAGTAAGTGATGCACCTATTTTTGATACGACACTGTTCGCATTCAAAACATCGTATGCCGTAAATCCCTCCGTAATGGAATCTCCCATCACGACTGTACTTGCAAACATCTCTTTTAAGCTTATCGTACCTGCCTTATACGCTTCTTCCTTCTCTTTTGCCTCAACACGTTCTATCTTTGTCTCAACCGAAGCGACATCTTTTTTCTCATTCGACTCAATATATTTAATCCCCGCACTTATCTCTGCGTTCTCATGTTTATTCGATAATCGAACTCCAATTACGACAAGAATTGCTGCTACAACACCTGTAGCAGCAATTCTACTATATACTTCTATTTTTCTTCTATTCTTTCTTTTGTTATACTGTTTCAATTTCTTCGTTCGTGCCTTTCCCAAACATCTATTTTCACTGTTCTAATTGTTTTTTCATATGAGAATAATCATGAATTTTTGTTCACAATTTTCCTTATTTAATAATACTTTTTTTACCCCCAAAAGTCAACAAGTATGGTATGATATTTTATACTGTAATTTGGGGTTACTGTTCATTCCCGTGTCAATCACTACGCTGATTGGCACGGAGGATGCACGTTTTATCTTGAACGGCATCTCGTCCATCGCCAAAGGCGATTTAAAACGGCGAGATGCGTTGCTGGTCACATGTACTGTGAACAGTAACAATTTTAGTACTTTTTCGGAGGTTTTTTATACATGATTTCTTTAAAATTAACAGAAACGAAAAAATTTATGTCTCAACTTCTTTTATCAGAGCTTTTTGACCATTTTCTTTTCATTGAAGGTGATATTGTCACCTTTAACAGCTTCCATATTGATGGTTATATTCAAAGAGATTTTTATGCAGAATTTCCACCCGAAGAACTTTTTTCTGCTGCTTCCTCTTTCTCCGGTTCTGAGGCACTTCCAGAATATTCTTACTGGAAACAAGTACGCGAATATTGTTTTTCTTTGATCAAGGGCAAACGGACACCTCTCAGCTTCAAATTTGTGTTCCGCCTTTCCCCTACTAATATTGCCAAATTAATCTCTAAGCAGAATCTGGACTTTCAGCCTAACACCGTACAGGGGCTTTATCTGAATATTCAATTTAATGAGCAAGGGTTGACCTGCGTCACCGGAACATCTTTAAATACATTCACGTTGGATAAGTCACTTGAGAAAGCGTGGGATGGGATGGTGCAGAGGTTTTTTACTAAGAATGGGGTGGCGTTTGAGGTTGCGGTTTAGTTCACGATGGCCTTCAAGCAAAAAAGACTATGCACTCCTGCTCAGCTTCGTCGGGCAAGCCCGACTCCAATTCGCTGGATTGCATAGTCTTTTTCTTGCTTTGTGGTGTATCGTGATTGAAATAGGTGGAATGATGAAGGATTTACTTTTCTGGGATCTGATGTATCTACATCCTGGGTTTATTTGCTGTCGCAGATGCTTTTTTGACAACTGATGTATCTGCACTACCTTGATATTCATTGTTGCAGATGCTCTTTTTGGAATCAATGTATCTGCAACTTGCTTTTCTTCGAACTTGCAGATACTTTTAAGCCTGCCTGTCATGTACAATTGCATCTACATCTTGCCTTTTCTGGGATTTAAAGATACTCCCTTCGCAAATTTTGCATCTACATCCCACGTTTTTGATAACGTGCAGATGCTCTCCATCAAAATTTTGCATCCTCAATCCCCGAAAATCCATTATCGCAGATATCGTCCCCTATATCCTTTGCGTTCTATTTACTTCATAACTTGAGCCGATACATTACTTACAAAAAATTGATATAAGAAATTCGAGCGAATATGGAATGGGCGTTGGAGACACTTAATGAACTAAATATCAACTTTCTCCCCCAGGCAGAACGAATAAATCACTTTCTCCTTCACTTTCTTCCCAAGCAGCTGCTCGAGAGCCTTTGCATAATACTCCAACTGTGCATGATATCTCTCTTTCAATTCTGCACCATTTCGAACCTTGTCGGTTTTATAATCCAGCAGTACAATTTCTCCATCTTCTTCGAAATAAACATCAATGATTCCTTGTACCAATATCATTTCATTCTTCATATCTGATTGACAAACATCCTCTACTTCTTTCTGGCACATATCTTCCATCGCTGTCTGGCAGGCATCCTTTATTTCTTCTCGATAAATCTCTCCTGCATCTACTCCAAGTACAAATGGCTGTTCTGTTTTTAGCAGCTTGCTTTTTGCAGCTTTCTGCATTCTTTTTCCGATATTACTATTCAAGAAGTTCTGTATATCTTTTATTCGGATGCACTTTGTCATCTCTTTTGTAATAATTTTATCTTGTTCCATCTGCCTGATTGCTTCTTTTAGGGATGTGGTATTGTATTCTTGTGTAAAATCAAGCAATTCTAATACTTTGTGATATACACTTCCTCGCGAAGCACCCTTTACCTCTTCCTCTTCTTGTAAAAATTTAGGCAAAAGAGGAACTATCGGTGCTTCTTCTATCATTTCCTCACCATTTTCTCCGCTGCTTTCTTCACTTAGATATCTGCGTTTTTTCAGTTCGGATACGGTAAATTTCATTTTCCATTTTTGCATTTGCTGATATGGATAACGATATGAAAACTGCTCATTCAAATGCTCTTTTAATTCATTGTCATATACATTTTCCAGATTCCAATGCTCTAATATATCCTTTGCTACCTGCTCGGCTTGTTCTTCTCTTTTGTCGAGTACCGCAGCATCCCAGTAATCCCACACTTTAATCGAAATCGGTGCATCTGGCTGTGCAGCCACCGGAAGTACCCAGTCTAAATATTTATGTGCGGATGCTAATTTTGAAAACGTCATACCGCCTTTCGATGCATTTTCAATCGCAGCATTTTCATATTGGAGCACAAGATTTCGAGCATCTTTTAGCTGCCCTGTCATAATCAATTTTTCTTTTGCTCTGGTCAGCGCAACATAAAGTACTCGAAGTTCTTCTCCTAAGGTTTCCAATTTTGTCTGCTGCTGGATCATTTTCTTTAAAAATGTCGGAATTTTTGTACGTCTATCCAAGTCAATCTGATCGATTCCTACCCCAAGCTCCGGATGAATGATCATACTTCCGTTTACGTCCTGCATGTTGAAACGTTTGCCCATTCCTACAACAAATACAATTGGAAATTCCAAACCTTTACTTTTATGGATTGTCATGATCCGCACAGTATCTGCCTGTTCATCTATAATATTCGCTTCCCCGTAATCTACGTCATATTTTTTCAGCTGCTCGATATATCGCACAAAGTTAAACAAACCTTTATAACTTGTCCCTTCGAATGAACATGCTTTTTCAATTAGCATTTCAAGGTTTGCCTTTCTCTGTGCACCGCCGGGCATTGCCGAGATATACACACCGTACCCTGTTTCTTCTAATATTTTCCACAACAATTCGTGAATGGATGTGTATGGGATTAATTTGCGGAAATGTTCCAGCTGTCGGTAAAATTCCTGCAGTCTTTCGCTTTGTTCTGCCGCCTCGTAAAATGTACTGTTTTCTTTTGAGTTTCGGATTTCGGCAAGCTCTTGTGCAGATAATCCGACAAATGGAGAGGTCAATACTGCTGCCAGCGGAACGTCCTGTCTCTGGTTATCTAAAAGCTGCAGGTAATCTAGTAAAACGCTTACTTCATATGTTTCAAAATAGCCTTCTCTACTGCCTGCATATGCCGGAATCCCTTCTTCATTCAATATCGTTGAAAATATATCCGACCACCCTTTTGCACTTCTTGATAAGATTACAATATCCCGATATTGGGCCGGTCTATATTCGCCGGTTTCCTTATCCTTCACCCTTGCTTTTCCGACCAGTTCTTTAATCCGCTTTGCAACCATCTGCGCTTCTAATTGTTTTCCTGTTCCGTCAAGAAATTCTGTTCCCTCTTCCAAATCATCGGGGATTTCTGCATCGGATGTGTCTAAAAGCAATAATTCAGCTTCATTTTCCAAGCTACCATCTTCACGCACCAAGTTCTCGTAATCTGCCCCTAGATAAAGTGCCGCATTCTCGTCGTACTCTACTCCTCCAAGCTCTCTTCTCATAATCCGCTCGAAAATAAAATTTGTACTATCAAGCACTTCTGCACGGCTTCGGAAATTCTTATGCAGATCAATACGCTGCTTTTCTCCATCTTCCAGACTGTAATTTTCATATTTTTCCATAAATAATTCCGGACGCGATAAACGGAAACGATATATACTCTGCTTGACATCCCCAACCATAAACACGTTGTATTTATCTTTGCTTATCGTAGATACGCTTGTTAAAATTGCTTCCTGAATTAGGTTACTGTCCTGATATTCATCAATCATAACTTCTGCAAACTGTTCCTGATATTCCTGTGCGACGATTGACGGAACCAGTTTTCCTTCTTTTTCTTCTGTCAGAATCTGCAAGGCAAACTGCTCCATATCATTGAAATCAATAAGATTTCGTGTTCTTTTTTTCTCCGCAAATGCATCCGCAAACATTTGGACCAACGCGACAAATGCCTGCATCGTATCGTGGGATGCCTCCATGTCTTTCAGCATTTCTTCCGGCTTTTCATAATAATAAGCTGCGATTAGATCTTTCACCTGCTTTTTGACTTCATCACGAAGCTGTTTTACTTTTTCTTTCTTTTCCTCCGAAACGCTTTCATCCTTCTTTCTTGACAACGCTTTCCACTTTATAGATGTCAGCTCTTGATATAACTGTTCATATTCATTTTGCTCTCTATTGAGATTTGACAACATTTCTATATCCATTTCCAGCATTTCTGCATACATATATGGACCATCTGCTTCTTCGCAAATTGCCAGTGCCTCATCCAGGATACCAAGCATATCTTCTACATAGTATTTTGTCTGTTTTGCCGCAATCTCAAAGATAAAATATGCCCCATCCTGTTCATTTACGGCATAGTTATCAACACATTGCCCAAGCCATTTTTCCGGTTGTGGATAACTCCTTGAATACTCATACAACTGTAAAATAAATGTCTCTAAGCGTTTATCATTCCGCCCGCTTCCAAGCTTTTCTACCAGCTTTAAAAATGTCTCATCCGCCTCTTCATAGCACGATTCCAGAACTTCTCCTAATACGTCCTGCGAAAGAAGCTTCAACTCGCCTTCTTCTGCAATACGAAATCCCGGATCAAGATTTATCACATGAAAATGTTCTCTTATAACAGATAGGCAAAAGCTGTGGATTGTTGTAATTGAGGCGCTGTGAATCAATGTTGCCTGTCTTTGTAAATGTGCATTCTCCGGATTTTCTTCTAATGACTTTTCGATTGCATTTCGTACACGCTCTTTCATTTCAGCGGCCGCCGCCTCTGTAAATGTCACGATCAACAGACGGTCCACATCTATAGGATGCTTCTCGTCTGTCAGCATTTGTATAATACGCTCTACCAAAACTGCTGTTTTTCCAGACCCTGCTGCAGCAGATACAAGAATATTCCGGTTACGCAGATTTATGACTTTCTGCTGTTCTTCTGTCCATTTCACACCCATTTATCTTTCCTCCTGTGCAGCAATATGAATCTTTTCCAACACATCCTCTTTGGAATATTTCTCAAGTCTGCGATATTCATAGCCTTCGATTCTTGTATCAAATCCGCAGATTGCACGATAGGCACAATAATCACATCCGGTCGCCCCGCCCATTTCATATGGTTCTGCCTGCACCTCGCCATCTGCTATTTTGCCTTTCAGTTTCGCTTCTAATTTTTTTGTATAATCAAGAAATTCCAAAAATTCATCTGGATACAGAGCTTTCGAGGTTTTACTCAATGCTCCGCTTTTCGTTTTTGAAACCGGAATATAATTTGACGTTCCTTCCAGATTATGCTGTAAATGTTCCACAACGATTTCATCCGCATTTACCAAACCATCCAGACGAAGCTCTTTTAAAATCTTACCCTCAAGCACTTCATCGTCCTCTTCTTTATCTACGATTGGATCTTGCATACGATAATAGAAAATTCCGGCAGGAATAATCTCTTTTCCTTTATGTCTCTTCTGCTCCACATCCAGTGCCGCATTTAGATAAACCGGAAGCTGTATCTGCAATCCATGATAAAATGCTGTAATGTCAAATGCTTTCATACCGGTCTTATAGTCCGTAACCTTTACATATACTCCTTTTTCATCTTCACATGTATCAATTCTGTCAATCTTTCCGCTTCCAAAATTAAATTCATACAGACTCGGACGGAAATCACTCTCTGCCATTTGCTTTGTCAATGCCCATACAGAACGCTGGATCAGATTCTTGATTCTTGTGATCGTATACTCATTTCTTGCAGTGCTGTACAATACTGTATTTCCGTATTCAAGAATACTTTCTTCCACACTTTCCTGAATAAACCTCTCTTTTACTTCTTCCGACATAACCGTCCAGTCTACCTGTATATCATCTGCTTTTCTTGCAAATCTTTCCATAGACTGGTGCGCTATATTTCCCAGATCCATCGCCTCAAACTGATAGCGTTCCCGCTCTGAAAGGCGAAGCCCATATGTCAGAAAATGTGCATATGCACACGAAGAAAACCGCTCCAGTCTGGTCACGCTGACACGCTCTGTGTTTCCATATAAATCCTTTGCTGTCTCTTTTTTTAATTGCTCTTTTTCTTTCTTGTAAAATGCTGCGTCTAATATTCTTTGCAATACAAATGGGTTCTCTTGATTCTTTTCTTGTTCAAAATACCACGAATACAATTCTTTCCACTCGTCACTCAATCCGTATTGTCGTTCTGCCAGTCCATCTACCAGATATTCAGCTCCCTGCATCCATGTCATTTCTTTTTCTGATAATGACTTTTTCTCTTCCTCAATCACTTCCAGATTCGGATACATCCTCTTCAAATCCTGTATCAAATATGCCGGTCTCAATCCTTTTCCGTCGGCAGATGTTTTTGAATAAGAAAGATAGAGCTTCTCCGATGGTTTTGTCAGATTCATATACAAATAAAATTTCTGCGTGTATGTTTTTTCTTTCGCTCCCGGTGATAATGAGAATTTTTGTTCTGCAAACTGTTCTCGGTCTCTGTCCGATAACAAACCGCCCTTTCCAAGATTTCCCGGAAGAAAAACATCATTTGCCCCGACAAAAAACAACACTTTCAAATGATTCAGACGAGTACGCTCCATATCACCGATCACAACCTGATCCAGACTTGGCGGAATAACCCCGACCTTTGCCTCCTCCAAACCTGCATCTAATAACTCATTGTATTCTTTTAATGAAATCTCTTCGTCTCCGAGAAGTTCAACAAACTTATCAAACAGCTCCATTACAATGCGATATACCTGCGAATATTCTTTTGCCAGTGCAAGTTCTCCCTGCTCTTGAAAATAATTTTCCATCTCCTGCACATTTTCCTGCATCTTTTCTTGAAGCAAGAATTCATGTACTGCAATTGTTATTTCCTTAACTGTCTTTTTTCGCTTTTTTAATACCTTTGTAAGTGTTTCTATTTTCTTTACAAACCGTTCTCTCAATTGATTCAACACATCCAATGCCTGTGCGCTTACAGCCAGCTCTTTTTGTTCTGCCGCATCTTTTCTTTTCATTTCATAAGTAGTCCTCACCCACTTATCTGACCACTTACTATATCCACGCAATCCCAGTGCAATCACATAATTTTCCATGCGATCCACTTCTTTCCTCGTAAATCCTGACATACCTGTCCGCAAAAAACGAAAAACACTTTCGTATGAAAAATTTTCTTCTTCCATTGCCAGCAGACTTCGTAAATATTCTACAAATGCATTTAACAAAATGCTCTTCTTGTGGTCCATAAAAATCGGAATCCGGTACTCTTCACATGCTTTTTCTAAATGATTTGCATATGTTCCCATCTCACTGACAATCACGCCCATTTCCCGATAACGGATTCCTTCTTCTCTCGCAAGTCGATGTATTTGCGCCGCAACAAAATTCGCCTCTTCTTTTGGGTTTCGAGTTACATGTAATGATATTGCATTCTGTTCTTCGGTATAATGACCACATTTGTAGCGGAACAACTCATTTTCCAAAAAAGCCATCGCCGGATTATCCCGAAAACGGTAAGGTGTTTTTTCGTATAAATATACCGGTTCATCCACCAAAATACGATTTTCTCCTGCAATCTCAACAAGCGAAGTAACCATTTGCTTGCTAAGTGCAAATAGTTGATATGGGTGTTTATAAACAAATGGATTCTCCCTTTGATCCATTTCTACGGTTATCATAACTTTTTTACATACCTTCAGAAGCTCCCCTAAAAGCCTGTTCTGAACCGGGGTAAATCCGGTATATCCGTCGAGTACGACAACACTATCCTTCAATATTTTCGATTCCGGAACCGCATCACTCAACACATCCAGCAATTCTTCTTTTGTAATATATTTGTCTGCAAGATAATTTTCAAATCCTCCATATACTGTACGAATGTCCCGCAATTTATAAGAAAGATAGCTTTCCTCACCAAGCGAATCAATCATTTCATCCAGTTCATCAAATCCGATGCCATATTGCGTAAACTCAGAAATCACAGATTTCACTTCACTGATATATCCCTGTTTTTTTAAATTACCTCGCAATACCTTCAACTCCGACTCATACTGTCCGGCAATCTTCCGCAGGATTAAGTTCTTTCCTTCATCATCTAAAACATGTTTTGTTTCTCTGCCTGTCTCTTCAAATATACGGTGTGATAAACGAATAAAACTTAGCACATCAATATTCATGATTCCTTTGTTCGGATGTGCCATACACAGAGCCTTTTGCGTCTGCATCGTAAACTGCTCCGGCACCAATACAATATAATTGGTGTCCGGATGAGCCAATGATTCTGTGACAACTTCTTTATATAAATAATGCGATTTTCCTGCACCTGAATTTCCAAAAATGAATTGTAATGACATGACACCCTCCTGAGATAAATTTGCTATTACTCACCACCTAAAGAGGTGGGAGTCTTCTCGACTAAGTTCAAGTCGAGCAGCCGCGAGACTTGGCGCGTGATTCTGGTCAGCGTAAGCTGACACATTCTTTACAGAATCACTGCGCATCCTCGCGGAGCGTTTATCTCAGTCGGAGATTGGACTCCCGTCGAAACAAATTTGCCGTTACTCACCGCCTGAAAGAGGTGGGAGTCTTCTCGACTGAGATAAATACTGACTATGCATTCTTTCTTAATTCTTCAAGCACATTTTCAATTGCTGATACACTCTCTTCCAGCTCATCTGCGATTACTTCAACGCTCTTACCTTTGACAAGTTTCTTTTGGACTTGTTGTTTGAGGTGCTCTGTTCTGCCTTCCTCTCTTCCTTCTGCTTTGCCTTCTGCTCTTCCTTCCGCTCTTCCTTTCATTATTCCACGTTCTTCTATTCCTTCACTTAAATTACACATTACTTTCACATCCTCCTCTATTGATTTTTCCATTGGTATATGATATTCGTTTTTGAGTATATTCAATTTTTCCTCTTCTCTTAGTGTTTCTGACAATAGTGCTCCTAGAAGCCGTGTTTCTCTTCTCTGTGCCTCTACATTTATGATAATCTTCGAGCGCCCCGCTTTCAAGCTCACGTAAAAAATAAATTCTTCTACTGCCTCTATCAAAATTCGCGCCAGTATATCTTTGTATCCAAGCAGCTTTTTGGCACAGGCATCATACTGTGCTTTAAGATCAGTCGCTAATACAGCATTTTTCAACTCAGTATTCATTTTTCCTCCTTTTGCAGAAGGAACTTCCTCTATCTTCAATCACTCCCAGTCCTCTTCTGCTTTTTTCATAATGTTTGGTATTAAAGCATAGATTTCTGAAATGTTATTAGAATATAGATGGTACGACGTACCTTAGATTTCGTATAGAAACATGCTTTTTCCTACTTTAACATAGAGTAGGAATAAATTGCAAGAGTGGATTTTACGGTTTCATTCAAGTACCTCCCTCCTTTGAGTTGCTATTTAGTTCATTAAGTTGGATAAGCGTCCCTGAGAAAAATATTGGATATGAATTTCTGTTCAGACTCCGTCAGCGGGAAATACATAAGAGCGTAAATTTTTGGGTAAGTAATGTATTGGCTCAAGTTGTGAAGTGAATAGCAACAAAGGATATTGAGAGATGATATCTGCGATAGTGGATTTTAGGGGGATATAGATACAAAATTTTGATGGGGAGCATCCTCACGTTATCGAAAACGTGAGATGTAGATGCAAAATTTGCGAAGGGAGTATCTTTAAATCCCAGAAAAGGCAAGATGTAGATGCAATTGTGCATGACAGGCAGGCTTAAAAGTATCTGCAAGTTCGAAGAAAAGTAAGTTGCAGATACATTGATTCCCAAAAGAACATCTGCAGCAATGAATATCAAAGCCTTGTAGATACATTGGTCCCCAAAAGAGCATCTGCAACAGCGAATATTAGGTCAGTGCAGATACATCAGTTGTCAAAAAAGCATCTGCGACAGCAAATAAACCCAGGATACATCAGATTCCAGAAAAGTAAATCCTTCATCATTCCACCTATTTCAATCACGGTACACCTCAAAGCAAGAAAAGACTATGCAATCCAGCGAATTGGAGTCGGGCTTGCCCGACAAAGCTGAGCAGGATTGCATAGTCTTTTCTTGCTTGGGGCTGTCGTGAATTAAATAGCAACTCCACCTTGATTTTCTTCCATTCTCGTTCTAATATATTCCTATATTACACATTATTTTAATTCTTAATTTGGAGAAACAGACATGAAATTACAAGACGGAAGACCAACAGATTTAACCTGCAGATTGCCAAAAGAAATACGCGTATATGATTTTTTAGATACCCTCAATATATCTTATCAGAGAGTTGACCATGAAGCAGCTATGACAATGGAAGCTTGTGAAGAAATCGATCAAGTACTCGGAGATAACACCTCGATTTGTAAAAATCTATTCTTATGTAACCGGCAGGCAACTGATTTTTATCTACTTCTTATACCGGGAAACAAACCATTTAAAACCAAAGAATTATCTGCACAAATTGGAAGTTCCAGATTATCCTTTGCCAAGCCTGAATTTATGGAACAATATTTAGACATCACTCCCGGCTCCGTCAGTGTTATGGGATTGATGAATGATATAGAGCATAAAGTACAACTTCTGATTGATGAAGATATTTTGAAAAAAGAATATTTTGGATGTCATCCTTGTGTAAATACATCAAGCTTAAAATTCAAAACAACCGATCTTATGGAGCGTATCATTCCAGCTCTTGGACACACGCAAAAAATGGTAAGGCTTGGTTGAGCCAGACAAGGACGGAGAAAAGTGGCTCTCAAAAGCCACTTTCCTCCGCCCCTATTTCTCATTTACTATATTTTTCAATCTTACATTGATGTTTTTTCGTTTTCTTATCATAATTGATACCTACCAACAAAATCTCACCTGTATATTGCTCAATAGATGCCGGATATTTCTTTGTTCTGATTTGTTCAATTGCTGTCTCAACGTTTTTATTCCACTTTAATTCCACTATTAGTGCGGGATAATCCATCGCATACTCTAATTTGGGAATAAATACAAAGTCTGCAAAGCCTCTGCCTGATGGTAATTCTCTTATTGGTTTGAAATAATATTGCATCGCACTTAAATATCCTATTGCAAGTACACTGCTCAATGAATTTTCATCATTATACTGAATCATTGATACATATTCCATATGAATCTTTTCTATTGTATTTTCAACCAATTCACAATCCATATCCAATGTAGCATCAAGCAATTCTACTGACTCCCGTTGGAACGCAACTAATTCATCCCATTTCTTACGCTTTGTCGCTTTTATAAGTTCTTGCCGAATCTCTTCATTTGGAATAAACGCAGTCTCTGTTGTCTGATTATATGCTAAATATCCCAAATGAATCAAATACGTAAGTACATCATCTTTATTGGAAAAACTTGTCATATCATTCTGGAACGATGATACATCAACCTCGACTGATGCACCGGAAAGCATCTCTATAATTGCTGTTTTTAATCCATCAAAATTCATGTTAATCAACGGAACGATTGCTTCGTACGTACCTGTTTGCGACCAGTAACTTTTATATTGATTCCACCGTAAACTTTCAACAACTGCTTTGGGATTATAAACTTGATAATTATTTAGCAGATACCCATTATACCAGCGCTTCACTTCGGTAAAATTCCTACCATATTGATCGCAAAGACTTTTTACTTCTTCTTCCGTAAATCCGATATATTTCGCAAATATCTTCGCATCCAACATTGTAAACTCCGCAAAATTATTTAGTGCGGATTGTGTCTGTACTTTCTTAATCGGAAGAATCCCAGTCAAATAAGCCAGATGAATATATTTAGATGGTTCGTTTCCTTTAAATAATCCTCGAAGAAAATTAATATATTCATCCTGTATTGTCTGATTCAATGCTTCATCTCGTATCAAAACATCCCATTCATCAATGATTATAATAAATTTATTTTCGATTGCTTCATGAATTCTTGATAGTGCTTCCGGCAATGAATGAATTCGTTCCGGTAATATATTCGGATAATACTCTTTTAATTCACTAATTGTATTCTCAGTAATATATGAAATCACATTTTCTGCACCGCCAGCCGGCTCCATGCACCACTGAATATCCAAATGAATGACATCATATTGATTCAGATGCTTTCTATAATCAGCACTTTTACTGATTTCCAAATTTGAAAACATATCTTCCGAATTGCATCCTTTACTGTAATATGCCGTCAGCATATCTGCGGTAATGGATTTTCCAAACCTTCTCGGTCTGCTATTGCATATAAATTTTGCTGTAGTATCAATCACTCGGTTGGTATATTCCAATAGTCCGGTCTTATCTACGTATATTTCTGAATTTAACGCATCTTGAAATGCACTTGTTTTGGAATTTACAAATCTTCCCACTCACTACACGCACCTTTCTGACATCATATCCTACATTTAAAGCTTTATTTCATGTAATTCGATTTTAACATTGCATTAATGAAATGGCAAGATGGAGAAACAAACAGGGACGGGGTTTTCCGGCTTTTTTTGCTTGCAAAAAAGCCGGAAAACTCCGTCCCTATCTGGCTCTATCAAATGTAAACACATTTAAAAACTGTTTTGCTCTTTCTGTCTTTGGATTCTCGAAGAATACTTCTGGTGCATCTTCTTCCACAATCTTGCCCTGGTCCAGGAATATCACGCGGTCTGCAACAGCTTTTGCAAACTGCATCTCATGTGTTACGATGATCATTGTTCTTCCCTGCTTTGCAAGGTCGAGCATTACATCTAATACTTCTCGAACCATCTCCGGGTCAAGTGCTGCCGTTACCTCATCGAATAACAGAATCTCCGGATGCATACACAATGCACGAACGATTGCCACACGCTGTTTCTGACCACCGGACAACTGTCTTGGATAACTATTTGCCTTATCTGCCAAACCGACTCTTTCAAGAAGCTGCATTGCCTCTTCTTTTACTTCTTCTTTTTTACGTTTCTGTACCTTTGTCGGTGCCAATGTAATATTATCCATCACTGTCAAATGAGGAAATAATTCATAGCTCTGGAATACCATTCCTATCTTCTGACGAAGCGATGCCAGATTCTTGCTGCCATACTCAACCAGGTCTCCCTGAAGACGAATTTCTCCTCCCTGAATTGGCTCCAATGCATTGATACAGCGAAGCAATGTACTCTTTCCGCATCCACTTGGACCAACTACGACTACTACTTCACCTTGTTTTATTTCCAAATCCATACCATCTAATATCGTATGGCCTTCAAATTTCTTTGTAAGATTTTTTACATTCAATAATGTTTCTGCCATGAACATCACCCCCATTTTCTTTCCAGATATCTGGCAAGCATACTTATTGGCCAGCATGCAATGAAGTAAAGCAAGAATACAACAAGGAATACTCCAAATGCTGCATTCGGACTTGTCATACGGTTTGCCTCGATAATCTGCTGTGCCACTTTCAACATTTCCACAACACCAATCATAAGCACAAGGCTGGTTGTCTTGATCATTCGTGTGATCAGATTGATTGCAAGCGGTACCAGTCGTCTGACGGTCTGCGGAATAATGATATAGCGATATGTCTGGATTTTTGTAAGGCCAAGTGCCTCACTACTCTCGTATTGATGCTTTGGAATACTGATCAGCGCTCCTCTTACCAAATCTCCCATTTCTGCGGTTCCCCACAGTACAAATACGATAATTGAAGCAATTTCTCCCGACAAACTCCATCCAAATGCTCTCGTACTTCCAAAATATACGATGAACAAAAGCACCAGCTGTGGCATAATACGGATAATCTCAAGATAAATTCTGAAAATCGCACGTACGATTTTATTTTTCATTGTCATCAGTGCTCCAACAAGAATTCCAAGCGGCATGCTGATTACAATAGAAATGAGACTGATTTGCAGTGCTACCCACATACCTTGCAGCAGACGAATCATGTTGTTTCCTTTTAATAATACATCAAGCCCCAAATCCGGCATGGCGCAGCCTCCTTTCTAACAGACTGCCCAGAATTGACACTGGAAGCAGAATGATCAGGTAGAATACGACGAGCAAAAACAGACTCTCTGTTGTTTTGTAATACAGACCAATTAAATCTTTGGCTGTAAACATCAAATCCATCAAACTGATGGCACTGAACACACTCGTCTCCTTCAACAAAAATATTACATTTGCCACAAAAGCCGGTACGCTGACCGACATTGCCTGCGGTAAAATCACATATTGCATTGTCTGGCGATTGCTTAATCCCAAACTAACTGCACTTTCTCGCTGGATTGGTTCTATGGTTTCCAGTCCACTGCGAAATGTTTCTGCCATATAACTTCCGCCTAAAAACGCAAGTCCAATTGCTCCACAAACTTCTGCATCGAGCTGCAGACCAATCTTCGGAAATCCATAATATATGAAGAAAAGCTGTACTAACAAGGGGGTATTTCTACTAAGTTCAATATAAACTGCTACAATCTGCCTTGCTACAGGAATTTTGTGATATTGAATCATTGCACATATCAATCCGATTAAAATTGCTAAGACAATTCCGATTACTCCTATCTTGACTGTCAATTTTGCAGCCTTTTCATATAAAGGAATGTACTTTATAATAAATTCCCAATTCATGAAATCGTGTTCTCCTTTCATTGATATTTGCATTTTTTTATTCTACCATTCTCAAAATTGATGCACAAGAACAGATTTGCACAGTTTTCTGCTATGTTTTTTACTATATTATGTTAGATATTACTCTGTCTTTCCACCTTCTACAACTAAGCTGTCCTCATAGTCTGTACCATAAGTATCTTTCAATGTTGCTTCATAATCTGCATGGAAGAAATTCTCTTCACCTAATGATTCGATTTCTCCGTTGATCCAATCTAATAATGTGTCATTTCCTTTTGTTACAGCAGGTGCGATACTGTCTGCGCTTCCAAGATTTGGAATTCCTACTGTGTAGCCTTTATTCTGAAGTGCAAATGCAATAACCTCTGTGTTATCATTTGCCCAAGCTACTGATGTACCATTTTCAAATGCTTCTTTTGCTGTTGCATAAGAATCAAACTTCTGAAGTGGGATGTCCGGATAATTCTCATGTAAATATGTCTCTGCTGTTGTTCCGGAAATTACGATGATTGAGTCGTCTTCATTCCAGTTATCCAGGCTCTCGATTACGTTGTCATCTCTTGATACAACACCGAGTGATACGTTCATGTATGGAAGTGCAAAATCAACTTCTTCTGCACGCTCATCTGTTACTGTAAAGTTTGCCAAAATCACATCAACCTTACCCGTCTGAAGATATTCAATTCGGTTGGCTGCCTCTGTGGATACAAAGTTTACATCAACTCCTAAATCCTCTCCCAGTCTATTTGCAAAATAAATATCATATCCCTGATATTCTCCATTCTCATCTACATAACCAAATGGGTTTTTGTCAGAGAATACTCCGATGTTAATCTCTCCAGATTTTTTGATTTCATCGAGTGTACGATACACTTCCTTCCCTGAAGATGCTTTATCCGATGAATCAGCTGAATCCTTGGAACTACCACAAGCAGTTGCTCCAACTGCTAATGTAAATGCTAATGTCAGTGCTAATGTTTTTTTCAAGTTTTTCATGTTTTCTCTCTCCTTTTTTGTTGATGTTACGAATTATATACCCCTATACCTACTATGTCAATAGGTTTTACGTGTTTTTTTCAAAAAATTGATATAAGAATTCTTGCTCAGATTCCATGAGCGGGAGACACATAAG
>OIZU01000264.1_pt1 | contig 48706 bp, 65 predicted proteins | sample 1588661 | NCBI WGS metagenome assembly OIZU01 (sample SAMN03283257) | human gut metagenome | biome: human-associated habitat; material: feces | host: Homo sapiens | place: USA | collected 2013 | reverse complement strand
TCCCCGCCGCCTGCAAGCGCGGCCGTTTGCGCCGCCCAGTTTGCCGCCGCCCAAGGCGCGCATGGGCGCGCACACGCAGGCACTTCGCATGGCCGCAAGCACGCGGCTTTCGAGAAAAATTACGCGTCTGCGTGCTGTCACCGGCCGATCACCGTTCATGCGCCGAACAGTTCTGCCGTCCATGGCGCGCATAGGGAGGCCGCAAGTGCGGGGAAAGGTGCGGCATACGCCATCCGCTGTTCACGCCGCGCGTGGGCGGGGACAAGTACGGCGCTTTTGTCAGCAAATAGGTATCTTTGGTTCACGCCGCGCGTGGGCGGGGACAAGCGTGTTTGCTTTGCCGCCCGCGGGCACATGGGCGTGTGCCTCCGCCGCAGCCGTGCGCCCGGCGTGCAGGTCACGGCGCGATGGCTTGCAGGAGGAGGAAAGCGCGCGCCGCGGCGGTGCGGAAGGCTTCGCCGTACTGCGCGAAAACTGCTTCCAAAACTGGTGCATTGCCCGTGAAATCCGACAACGTACCGTCTTTTGTAAGGCGGTACGTTTTTGTCGGTAAAGAGGTAAGATTATAAGCGATTGTGACCTTGAGCATATCATTATCTTCATCCCATACGGTCACTGAATTTACAAAGAGGTCTATGAGTAGTCTGCAAAATTCTTCATCTTCAATATCCCCGTCTTTGAACTTCTCAAGCCAAAATATGACCTGCTCTTTTTCAAGCGGCACAATCAGTTCTTCTTCCTTTTTCAGTTGGGCAGACAGGTCTTTCTTTTCCCGTTCCAATTCCACCATGCGTTTTACAAGTGCGTCTGGTGTGGCTCCTGTTTCAATCGCTTTGGTGAGGTTATTGATAGAAACCTCAGTTTGGTGTATTCTGTCTCTGATAACAGGGATGGGTGAACCAGTCTCAATTTCATAGTCGTTTCTCTCACAGGCAACCGTGGCAAGGTGTTCTATATTTTTGTCTGTGAGTAAAGAGAGTGCGTCCTGGGCTACCAGTCTTTCAATATACTCTTTTCGCAGGTTTCTCTTTTGGCAGCCGTTATACTTTGACTTCTTACCATAGCACTCATAGAACGCATACTTGTTCCCGTTGCAGCTTCCGTTCATTGACTCCCCGCAGTGACCGCAAAATAGTTTCCCAGATAACAGATAAACTCTCTTGGCTTTGTTTCTGCCGGGAGAGTTTTTTATTTTCTTCAAGCGAAGCTGCACTCTGTCCCATAAGTCACGGTCAATGATAGCTGGTATAGCGTCCTCCGCCCTATAGTCGTGGTAAGTGTATGTGCCGATATACCGCTCATTACGGAAAATCTTACTAAATGAGTTTTTGCCGAACTCCGTACCCTTTGAGGTCTTATACCCTCTGGCATTGAATATCCTGCAAATTTCCGCAACGCTGTGACCCTCTGCATACATGGTAAAGGCTTCCCGCACAATAGGGGCGGTCTTTTCATCTATGACCAATTTTTTATCTACGGTCTTATATCCCAGGGGTAGTGCGCCGCCTATGGAATTGTGCTTATAGGCTGACTCCCGCATACCACGATTGATTTTCTGGGAGAGTTCGGCACTATAGAACTCAGCCATACCTTCCAGAACGGACTCAAGGATAATACCCTCTGGGTTATTGGTTATGTTTTCCGTGGCTGAGATAAGCTGTACGCCGTTCTTTTTCAGGCGGTATTTATAGGTGGCTGAGTCATATCGAGAACGGGCGAAGCGGTCTAACTTGTAGACCACCACTGCGTCAAACAGTCCCTTCTCTGAGTCCTTTATCATTTTGAGAAAGGAAACACGCTTCTCAGTATTCTTGCTGGCAGACGTGGCTCTGTCTGCATAAATCTCTACAATCTTGATATTGTGCCGCTGGCAAAACTCTTGGCACACTCTGGTCTGCCCTTCAATGGATTGTTCCGTCTGATTATGGCTGGAAAATCTGACGTAAAGGCAGGCTGTTTTTATATCCTCATACATGGTTCTTCCTCCATTCCGCTAAGTCAATTACCCGGCAACTACCTCCCCTTTGGGTGTGGCTGTTTTTTCGTTCATGCAAACCTGAATGATATGGAAGCGTCCCTGAGTGCTGGCTGAACGGTAGGCTTCCAGTAAAAGCATTTCTTCCTCAGAGAGTGTACAAGTCTGCGGTTTTCTAAGTTCACTTAGACCTAAAAGAAAATCAGTGGTTACGTCAAAGTATTTTGCCAGACGGCAAAGAACGTCTGCTTTGGGTTGAGAACCGCTTTTCCACCCTGATACACTGGGAGATTTTACGCCCGCAATATCAAGCATTTCCTGAGTTTGGGGCTTCATCCCATGTTCTGAACATAGCATTTCATAGCGTTCATAGAAAGTCATAAGGACACCTCCAAAATTTTTCTAAGAAAACCTTGAAAACCCCCTTGACAATCTAAGTAAACCTTGATAATATGAGTATGTCAACAAGAGTTGTTTACAAAAAGGCAAAAGAATAACGCCCCTCTGGGATATATTTTTTGCCCGGAGAGTTCTCAATGGTTTATGAGTGTGGTAGCTTCATTATAACCTTTGGGGAGTTCTCTGTCAACTATTGTTTACAAGAATACTCAAAGGAAGGAGGTACATGAGACGTGGAGGAACGTGAGAATATTCGTGAACGATTGAGGAAGCACAGTCTTTCTTACGTTTGGCTTATCAGCCAGTTACGCATGAGGGGCATTGTCACGGACAAGACGGAAATGAGTTCTGTCATTTCTGGGGTGAGGAACGGGGCAAAAGCCGACTCAATCATCCAGACTGCCAACGATATTCTGGACTGTTACGAACAGGGTTCTGTCCTCGTTGGCGAGAAGTAATGTTTCCGAAAATGGAAGAAAGTGCTTTGGGTTATCTGCTTGCGAAAAGGGTTAAAGCCTACTTCCAGGACAAGGAACATCAGAAAGAATTTGAAGAATGGTACTTAAAGAAGTACGGCAAGCAATTTGAAGGAGGATATTACCATGAAGGTAAAAAGAATGATTAAGTCTGACGTTGATACTTTCCGGGTTGGAGATATTATCAAGTTCAAACTGACAGACGGCGAGAAGGTACAGGCAATGGCGGTACAGCAGGAAAATGACGGTATGCTGTTCTGTCTGGTGGACTGCTTGGCTGACGAGTATTCCATGAACGATACGAACACCAATGAGGGCGGCTATGAGGGTAGTGACCTCAGAAAGAAGCTGAACACTGAGATTATTGCCCGCTTTCCTGCCGACATTAAGGCTGTGATGGTTCCTTTCGAGAATGGAGATTATCTCCGTCTGCCGACTGAAAAAGAGATTTTCGGTGAGAACTACTACGGCGAGTACGAAAGTCCGTATGTGCAGCAGTGGAAGCCTATGAAGCAGAGACGGAACCGCATTGCATTTCAGGGCAAGAACGGTGGCTGGGAATGGTACTGGCTCCAGAATAAATGCAGAGACTCCGCTGCTAGCTTTGCCGGTGTCCTCTACGGCGGCCGTGCGAACTCCAACGACGCTTCTAACTCTCGTGGCGTTCGTCCCGCTTTCAAAATCAGGGTTCTTTAATCTACACCCCCTTGTGGGGTGTAGGGGAGGTACTACATGAAGCGAGTGAACAAAACAATAGGAAATCAGTTTGAAGAAGAACTCTGTAGACTTTTGGCTGAACACGGATGGTGGGCGCACAATATGGCGCAAAACCAGACAGGGCAGCCCGCAGATGTGATAGCGGTCAAAAACGGTATTCCCGTACTGATAGACTGCAAGGACTGCGCCAATAACATTTTCACCCTGTCCCGTATTGAAGCGAACCAGGAAGGGGCTATGACCCGCTGGGAAGCTACAGGGAACGAGCATTGCTACTTTGCTATGCGGTTGAATACAGGACAGATTTACATGGTGCATTTTGATGACCTTTGCTTGCGGGAATTATACGGCGAAGGAAGTATTACCGAAAAAGAGTTTCCAGAGTTCAAGACCTTCAAACAGTGGGTGGAGGAATTTGAATGATAACGGAAATCGGAAGCCGTTTGAAAATTACTGACCCTTCCCCGGAACTGGTTGCCTGGTGCAAGAAAAATCTGGAAATGCCAAACCCAGAGTATCAGAAGAAAGCAAGGATGAATTTATGGCTGGGAAACACGCCCAGAACGCTTATTTTATATGAGATTGAGGGCAACGCTATAATCCTTCCTTTCGGCTGTCTGAGGGCTATCCTGCCGCTTTTGGAAGGGGAGGTGGTGAAATACTTCCCTGAGAAAAGAAACGTCAAATACGGCGGCTCTGTGCCGTTATACGACTATCAGGAAGAAGCTGTAGGAGCCATGCTGATAAATCATTACGGTATCTTGCAGTCCCCCGCTGGAAGCGGAAAAACGCAGATGGGAATTGCTCTTGCCAGTGATTTAGGTGTGAGAACACTTTGGCTGACCCATACAAAAGACCTTCTGACCCAGAGTAAGAACAGGGCTGAACAATACTTCTCCCCTGACCTCATGGGAACCATTACAGAGGGGAAAGTCAATATCGGGACGGCTATGACGTTTGCCACGATACAGACTATGTGCAAGCTGGATTTGGAGCAATACCGTGATACCTGGGACTGTATTATCGTGGATGAATGTCATAGAGTAAGCGGAACGCCTACGGCGGTCACGCAGTTCTCAAGAGTTCTGAACGCTCTCAGGGCAAGGCACAAATACGGACTATCAGCTACGGTACATAGGGCTGACGGATTGATAAAGGCAACCTACGCAATGCTTGGGGAAGTGGTTTATACCGTTCCTGATGAAGCTGTAAAGTCAAAGATAATGACGGTTCATGTGCAGCCAAAGGGGACAGGAATAAAACTCAGTTCAGATTTTTTAAACAGTGACGGCACTATCAATTATCCGAAGATGATTACTTATCTGACTGAGAATGAGGAACGGAATGAGATTATCATGGATGACCTTTTGGAAAACTGTGACCATTACAACCTTATCCTCTCAGACAGAGTTGACCACCTGAGAAGCCTGTATGAAAGTTTGCCACTGGCACTGAAAGTTCGGGCGGCGGTGATTGATGGGAAAATGACTACCAAAAAGCTGAAAGCAGAACGGGAACAGGCACTTGAAGATATGCGCTCTGGTAAGAAGCATTACCTGTTTGCCACTTATGCTTTGGCGAAGGAAGGACTGGATATTCCCCGGCTGGATAGGCTCTATCTGACCACGCCACAAAAGGATTATGCAGTCATAGTCCAGAGTGTGGGACGAATTGCCAGAACCTTTGACGGGAAGGAACAACCCATTGCATACGATTATGTGGACTACATACGGTCATTGCAGAAATCCTTCAAGAAACGCTGCACGAGTTATCGCAAGTGCGGTTGCGTGATATTGGAGGGTGAATGATGGAAAATGACATTTTTATCTTTGACTGTGAAGTGTTCGCCCACGATTGGCTGTTCGTTTTCAAAGAGATAGCCACTGGGGAATACACAGTTATCCATAATGACAATGACGCTGTAGTTGCTTTCATGGAGCGCAACCCGTTCCTGGGAGGATTTAACAACAAGCACTATGACAATTTTATTTTAAAAGGGGTGATGTGCGGGCTTACTCCCGAACAGATTAAGGAAATCAATGACCTTATCATTGTGGAGGAAGTCAACGGATGGGATATACCCGTTCTCAGAGAGTACAGAGTATACTTTGACAGCTTTGACCTTATGGACGATTGCCAGGTTGGGTTGTCTCTTAAAGCGATTGAAGCCCACCTGGGAATACCGATTGAGGAAACTGAGGTTGACTTCAATATCACTCATAGGCTCTCAGAGAAAGAATTGCAGGAAACCATTTACTACTGCAAATATGACGTGGACGCTACTGAGAAGCTGTATCACCTGCGGCAAGCGTATCTCAAAAACAAGGTTACTCTGGGTAAAGCGAGAAACCTGACAGATAGACAGGCAATGTACATGACCAATGCAAAACTGACTTCTGTTTATCTGAAAGCGCAAAAGCCTGAAAAGCCCTGGAATGACGAAAGGAACTATCAATACCCGGAAAAGCTGTTACGGCAGTATATCCCTCAAGAGGTGTTTGACTTCTTTGACTGCATGAAAGATGACCGCATACCCAATGATGAACTGTTCAGTAGCAAGCTGGAAATTATGGTAGGTGTTTGCCCCTGCACTATCGCTTATGGTGGTATTCACGGCGCAATTCCTACCTATGTGGAGGAAGCCACTGAAACACGCACAATTCGCAACAAAGACGTGACAAGCTACTATTCGCACTTGATGACCCTTATGGGTTATTGCAGCCGTAATATGCCGTCTCCGAAGATGTTTGAGGACACACTGGAAGAAAGAGTTGCCGCTAAAAAGGCAGGCGATAAAGCCACTGCAAATGCTTTGAAGCTGGTTCTCAATACAACATACGGAGCCATGCTGAACGGTAAGGACGGAACAGCGTTCAATGACCTGTATGACCCCCTGATGGGACGTTCCGTGTGCATTTCTGGGCAGCTTTTCCTCTTGGAACTTTCCGAACACCTGATTGCTGAGTGTCCTACTTTGAAAATCATTCAGCTTAACACAGATGGTATCATGGTGAGTTTTGACCATGAGGATGAAGCAAAATATCAGGAAATCACCCAGGAATGGCAGGACAGAACAGGTTTTGAACTGGAAGAAGATTTTATTCGCAAGATTGTTCAGAAGGACGTAAACAACTATGTGGAAGTCCCGGCTGACGGCGGGGAGCCGAAGGTCAAAGGTGGACAGCTTGTGCGGGGGATTGCTCCTGCGGGAGCCTTTAATATCAACAATAATGCTGTGGTAGTCGCAAGGGCGATAAAGCAGTATTTCATTGACGGTACTCCCCCGGAGGAAACCATTGCGGCAAGTGAGAACATTCTGGATTTTCAGCTTATCGCAAAGGCGGGAGGTAAGTATTCTCAGTGCTATCACCTGGTAGGCGGGGAAAAAGTGATTGTTCAAAAGGTGAACCGTGTTTATGCGGTATCAGACAAAAGCAAAGGGACAGTCTATAAAACCCACGCTGTTACAGGTAGAGACGCTAAAGTGGCTGGACTTCCCACGCATTGTGCCATTGACAATAACAACAATCTCTCCATAGAGGTAGTTGACCGAAAGTGGTATGTCAAATTGGCAAAGAAGTATATCAATGATTTTTTGGGCATTAAGCCGCCCAGAAAAAATACCAGACGGATTAACTCACTCAAAAAGAAATCTTTAGCATTATTCGATTAAGGAGGATAAGACTATGAAGTTTACAGAAGTAGCACCCATGATGGAAAAGGGAGCAAAAATCAAGTTAAAGCAGTGGAAAAATGCTTATTGGTATCTGGACAACAAAGGTTGTCTTATTAACCACTTTGAGGGAGGTGAAGAAATTCCTGCGGCTGACTTATTTCCTTACACCTTGGCATGGGGACTTTGTAATGACTGGGAGGTTGTGCAGGAGCCGAAGGTAGAAAAAATTCACTCCTTTGGTTACGCCCTTTCTGCTCTCAAGAACGGTAAGAAGGTTGCCCGTAGGGGTTGGAACGGCAAAGGAATGTTTCTTGTACTTTGCCCTGGTAATACGGTTCCTGCTGACCACATGAAGGTCAAGGAAGTCAAGAAATTCTACCAGAACGAGAAACGGGATACGGTTACTATCAATCCGCACATTGATATGAAAGCTGCTGACGGTACCTACGTTACAGGTTGGATTGCTTCTCAGACTGATATGCTGGCTGATGACTGGTATGTGGTTGAGTAAGGAGGATGGGCTGATGGAACTGCTTCTTCTCTTACTTTTACTCATTGTCCTTGAAGCCCTCAGTTTTGGACTGGCAGCACTCATTGTATGGATATTAAGCCTGTGTTTTGGCTTTGTATTCTCATGGAAACTGGCTTTAGGGCTATGGATTTTGTTCCTTGTTGTTCAGAGTATTTTTAAGCCCAGAAACAATGGTTAAGGAGGAATTTGAAATGGCAAATATCTATGAAGGAATGAATGTACGGCAGAAGTTGGCAAAGGCAAGGCTGTACTTCCTCAATCAGAAAATCAAGAAGTCTGGTAAGAATATGCACCTTGAGTTCAAGTATTTTGAATTGGAGGACATTGTACCCCCGGCAATCCGCATTTTCGCCCGTGTCGGTCTTACCACCAACATTGAGTTTACGGACGATAAGGCGGTAATGAATGTGTTCAATACTGATGATGTGAATGAACCCCCGCTGTCCTTCACGGTTCCTTATCGTGAGGTAAAGCCGATTATCAGCAATCAGGGAAAAGAAGTCACAAACCCCATGCAGGCTTTAGGTTCTTCCGTTACATATCTGCGGCGCTATCTCTGGATGACCGTTCTTGATATTACGGAACCTGATGACATTGACGCAACTCTGGGGGCAGAGGACGAAGGAACAGAGGAAGCAGAAATTCCCGCCCCAAACCCTGAGACTGCAAAGAAAGAGAAGAAGCAGAAGCCCCCGGCTACCGCTACTGAACGTAAGGCAGCGAAGGAAAATCTGACCGATACTGAGGGCAACGCTGACGCTTTGCAGATTGCGGCTCTCAAGAAGGTTTGTAAGGAACTTTTGGAAAAGGACGAGACTCAGGAAGATTTTGTTCAGCAGATTGCCATGAAAACTCAGGGCTTTACCGTTGTGACCCGTTCGGCTTGCGAACAGCTTATCAAGAACCTTGGTGAAATGATTGAGTCTTACGGTACGGAGGAATAAGGATGGGTGACAATGTAAATCACCCTGCCCATTACGAAACCGGTAGATTTGAGTGTATTGACGTTATGCTGGAAACCCAAGGTACGGAAGCGGTAAAGAGTTTTTGTATCTGCAATGCACTCAAATATATCTACCGTCACAAGCGCAAGAATGGGTTTGAGGATATAAGAAAGGCAATCTGGTATCTGAATAAAGCTGTTGAATTGGAGGAAAAAGACCATGAGAAAACTGAGACGAAGTGTAGCAAGACACAATATGTTGCGGGCGGGATTTACCCGGCTGAACAAAAAGGGCGGAGATGGAAGAAGCACTTTTTCAAAGCTGTGGAGAGAGTACGTCTAAGGAGGGATAAGCCATGAAGTGGAATGACGATAAAACAATTACGATTGTCCCACCGAAAAAACCGAAAAAAATCACGGGTACACGGTTTGCAGCGATTATGGGGCTGAACCAGTGGACTACCCCTTTCAATGCCTGGTGTGCAATCACCAGAACCTATGAGGAACCGTTTGAGGACACTATCTACACTGTGGCTGGTAAGACAATCGAACCGAAGCAGGCTGACTTTATGAAGAAGTCCTATTTTATGAGTAACCTCATTTCCCCTACAGATGTGTACGGGAAGGATTACTTCAAAAAGACCTGGGGTGACTTCTTTCATGATACGCCTATCTTTGGTGGAATGTGGGACTATCTGCTGGTAGATAAGGATGGAAAGCCTACTACCGTACTGGAAATGAAAACCACGAAGCGCAGTGAGGATTGGCTGGATGATGTGCCTGAGTATTACGCTTTACAGGCGGCTCTCTATGCTTACCTTCTGGGGGTAGATGACGTTATCATGGTGTGTTCCTTCCTTGAGGAAAAGGATTATGAACACCCGGAAGATTATCAGTGTAGCACAAAGAATACGATTGTTCGTCCCTTCAAGCTGTCTGAGCGTTATCCTTCCCTGAAAAAGACCATTGAGCAGGTGAAGAAATGGTGGAAAACTCATGTGGAGGGCGGCGTGTCCCCTAAGTATGATGAAAAGGCTGACGCTGATATTCTGAAAGTGCTGCGAGACAATAACCTTTCTCCTGACACGGATTTGGACGCTCTGGTAAAAGAAGCAGAAAGCCTTATGAGCCATATCGAAACGGTATCTGCCACAATCGCAGATGACGAGAAGCGGCTAAAAAAGCTGAAAGAACTGATTAAGGCGGCTGCGGTCAAACAGTTTAAACCGGGTGACAAGACCGTGACGATTGAGGGTGGCTCTTACAACTGGGTAACTTCTGTATCCATGAAGAAGAAACAGGAGTTCAATGTAGAAGCTATGGAAAAAGATGGGGTTTACAGCAAGTATGTAAGTGAGACAGAAAACCCTGAATATAGGTTTACAGCGAAGAAACGGGAGGATAAGTAATTATGTATGTAAATGCGTTTGTTCTGGGAGTGCTGGCTACTCTGTTTGTAGAAATGGCTCTGGTTATCGGAGTTGCAGTCTGCTACGGAATTTATGAAAGCCGTCATTCTCATAACAAGAGAAGGGGGTAATGCCCTTTGCTCAAATATATCAGCTTATTCAGCGGTATAGGAGCCTTTGAGAAAGCCCTTTTCAACATTGGCGTACCGTATGAACTGATAAATTATTGTGAGATAGATAAGTACGCAAGTAAGGCGTATTCCTTGATACACCATATCCCCGAAAGTAGAAATCTGTGGGACATTACAAAGGTGGATGAAACCACTCTCCCCTCAGATGTTGACTTGATTACATACGGCTTTCCCTGCCAGGACATTTCTATTGCGGGAAAGAAACAGGGATTTGTAAGTAAAGATGGGAAAAAGACCCGAAGCGGATTGTTCTTTGACGCATTGAGGATTATCGAACACTGCAAACCTAAAGTGGCTATTGCAGAAAACGTGAAAAATCTGACCAGTAAAAGCATGAAAGGTATTTTCGATATTGTTCTGAACTCCCTGAACGAAGCAGGTTATAACTGCTACTGGAAAATAATGAACGCTGCTGATTATGGTATTCCTCAGTCACGGGAACGGGTAATTATCGTATCAATCCGTAAGGATATTGACAATGGTTCTTTCCGGTTCCCTGACCCTATTCCGCTCACACGTTGCCTTGCTGATATGTTGGAGGATGATGTGCCAGAAGCATTTTATCTTTCAGAAGATAAGACCCGAAGCGTCATTTCTCACAATGATAAACACCCTGGTCATATTGCAGACAGGGGGGGTATGCCCCTCGCTCCTATCAAGAGACTGCAAAGACCCGAAAGTGATAATTGTGCCTATGAAAATCATTCAGGCGGCAGATTTGAACCATTACGGTAATGACCAGATGAACCGTATCTATTCACCAGAAGGGCTCGCCCCAACATTGAAAACCGTTAGTGGGGGGGGGACGTGAGGTGAAAATAGAGGATAACGGGAGATACCGAAAGCTGACACCTAAAGAGTATTTCAGACTGATGGGATTTACAGACAGTGATTATGAAGTGCTTGCGTCCAATGGTATTTCCAAAACACAGATTTATAAGATGGCTGGCAATTCGATTGCTGTTACCATGGTGGAACACCTGTTCCTAAAACTCTACCCCGATACCAGTCGGATTGATACCTTAAAGGCACAATCTCTGGATATATTACGAAAACTATAAGGAGGAATTTACAATGGCAAAAATTGGTTTGAGTGAGGGGTTTTCCCTTATCCCGAAAGGCACTCATGTTTTCCAGATTGTCAAGGTCAACTATAAAGAGGATTTTGGCAAGATGGAAGTCACCATGCAGCTTGCTTCCGGGCAGAAACACGTTGAACGGTTCTCTCTGCTGGACTCTAACGGGGAGCCGAACCAGGGTGGCTTGAACGCTTTCAGCTACTTTGCAAAGACCGCACTGAATGATTTTTCCCTTACGGAAATCGACCATGAAGATTTGGTAGGGCATTTTATCCGTTGCGAGGTTGACCATGAGGAAGTAGAAAGCAATCGTACCCCTGGGAAAATGCTCAAGTTTGTGCGGCTGGGTGATAAGGAGCCTGCGGATGGTTTTGATGAAGAAACCGCTGCGCCTAAGAAGGAGACGAAGCCTGCCCCTGCAATGAACCCGCCTGAGACAGCGCATACCGCAAAGAAAGGCGGATTTGACCTTGACACTTTGTTAGGGTGAGAAAGATGACCTGCGGAGAGTTAAGGTTTACGCCTAAACTCTCCAATGGTTATATCTGAAAATATCAGAAACAAAGAAATGAAGGTTTATTCATGAATAAAAACGGACGTGTGCGGCTGTTTTATCAGATTATGAAAGAGGTCTTTGACAAAAAGACGGTAACGCTGCTTATTGCAAACCTTGAAAGTATCGGTTTCTTTGACGCTCCTGCTTCTACGAAGTATCACGGGAATTATCCCGGAGGGCTGTTTGACCATAGCTTTGCCGTGACCAAAACGCTTCTTTCCCTCACTGAACGGCTGGAACTCAAATGGAAGCGTCCTCAGAGTCCTTACCTGATTGGTATGCTCCACGACCTATGCAAGTGCGACAACTATATTCGTAAGCCTGATGATACCTACGAGTATAATACAGGGCTTACTTTGACGGGACATGGTGATAAGTCGGTCATTATGGCTCAGTCGCTTCTTCACCTTACGGATGAAGAAATTCTCTGTATCAGGTGGCACATGGGAGCCTATGACAGTAAGGAGAACTGGAACGCTTATGGAGCGGCGATTGAGCAATACCCTAACGTACTCTACACTCATACTGCCGATATGATAGCGGCAAAAATTCTCAAAGTTTAAGGAGGGATTTTCTATGAAGAAATTTGTTGCTTTGCTCATGGTTATGGTTCTGGGAATGTGTATGCTGACGGGCTGCACTGAGTCAGACCAGGTTTCCTATAATATCAGTAAGGAAGCCAATAACTTCAATGTAACCCGAAAGCTGACCGTTATCAATGCCCGCACTGATACGGTATTGTTTGAAATGATTGGCACATTCTCACTCAGCAATAACAGTACAAATGAACTGGAAATTATTTGTGAGGTTGATGACGGTATCTACCAAAAGCACTTTGTTTATCTGAATGAATATACGCTGTATGTGGTGGAAGATATTTCTGGTGCGGAAGTAGATAAGTACCATTATGAAATCAACTTCCTGCCTGAATATGGATTTTCTGTTACTCACAGTGATTAAGGGAGGGTAAAACCATGACTGGAAATGAATATCAGAAGTTGGCAATGAGAACTTGCAGTATTCCCTATGATAAGAAGGATGACCGTTTGAACCACGCTGTTTTTGGTCTGACTTCCGAAGCTGGGGAGGTTGCAGGAATTTTACAGAAGGTGTACCAGGGACACCCGTTTGACAAGGAGCATATCAAGAAAGAACTTGGTGACTGCCTGTGGATGATTGCAGAAGCGTGTGAAGCACTGGACTTTGGGATGGATGATGTTATGCAGCTTAACATTGATAAGCTGAAAGCCCGTTACCCAGAGGGCTTTGACACTCAACATTCCCTTCATAGGGCAGAAGGTGATGTGTGATGAAGTATCACAATATCACCCATGATGATATGAATAACGGTGACGGACTGAGAGTAGTTCTCTGGGTATCAGGGTGTGAACACCACTGTAAGGACTGTCAAAATCCCGTCACTTGGAACCCTGATGACGGTTTGGTATTTGGGAAGCGTGAAAGGAAGGAAATCTTCAATGCTCTCAAGAAACCGTATATTGCAGGGATAACATTTTCTGGTGGAGACCCGCTACACCCTTCTAATCGTGCCTGTGTATACCTTCTGATGAAGGATATTAAGCAGCGGTTCCCGAAAAAGACAATCTGGGTTTATACGGGGTACACCTGGGATGAAATTATGGCAAACAAATATCTTCCTACCGTTATGAAGTATGTGGACGTTCTGGTGGATGGACGCTTTGAGGAAGAACTGAAAGACGTTAATTATCACTGGGCGGGGTCTACCAATCAGAGGGTAATTGATGTGCCGCAGACTTTAAAGGAAGGAAAGGTGGTACTGTATGAAAGTCATTAAGAAAGATGGAACACTGGAAGATTACAACGAGCAGAAAATTATAAACGCCGTTCATAAATCTGCTGCAAGGGCTATGGTGGAACTGACTGAAAGCCAGTATGCGGATATTGTGGCAAGAGTCAACGCTATGGTTAATGACAAGTTCTTTGGAGCCGTACCCGTTGCAGAAATGCACAATATGGTAGAGAAAGTTTTGGATGATGTGGAGCCGAGAGTTGCGAAGTCCTATCGGGATTATCGTAACTATAAGAAAGATTTTGTTCATCTTATGGACAAGGTATATCAGAAAAGCCAGTCTATCCGTTTTATCGGAGATAAGGAAAACGCCAATACGGACTCTGCCCTGGTTGCCACCAAACGCTGCTTGATTTTCAACGAACTCAACAAGCGTCTGTATCGTAAGTTTTTTATGACTCAGGACGAGTTGCAGGCTTGCAAGGACGGCTATATCTATATCCATGACCAGTCTGCCCGTCTGGACACCATGAACTGCTGTCTCTGCGATATTGCTTCCATTATGACAGGCGGTTTTGAAATGGGTAATGTTTGGTACAACGAACCGAAAACCCTTGATACTGCCTTTGACGTGATGGGAGATATTATTCTTGCCACTGCTTCTCAGCAGTATGGCGGCTTTACCGTCCCGGAGGTTGATAAAATCCTCTCTCCCTATGCTGAGAAGTCCTACAAAAAGTATGTGGCAGAATATATGGAAATCCGCAATCAGCAGACTTTTACTACGGAAGTCCGAGACTGGGCTATGCAGAAGGTACGCCGTGATTTTGAGCAGGGGTTCCAGGGAATTGAAATGAAGCTGAACACGGTTGGTAGTTCCCGTGGAGATTACCCTTTTATCACAATGACCTTTGGGCTGGCAACTGATACGTTCGGTAAGATGGCAGCAATCACTTTCCTTGACGTGCATAAGAACGGGCAGGGTAAGCCTGGGAATAAGAAACCCGTTCTGTTCCCGAAGCTGGTTTTCCTCTATGACGAAAATCTTCATGGTGAGGGTTGTATCAATGAGGACGTGTTTGAAGCAGGTATTCAATGCAGCGCAAAGACCATGTACCCTGACTGGCTCTCTCTTACGGGAGAAGGTTATGTGGCTGAAATGTACAAAAAGTATGGCAGAGTGGTTCACCCTATGGGGTGCAGGGCTTTTCTCTCCCCGTGGTTTGAACGTGGCGGTATGACTCCCGCTGATGAAGATGACAAACCTGTATATGTCGGGCGGTTCAATGTCGGCGCAGTTTCCCTTCACCTGCCTATGATACTTGCAAAAGCACGAGAGGAAAACAGAGACTTCTATGAGGTGCTTGACTATTATCTGGAAATGATTAGAGGTATTCACAAACGCACTTATGAATATCTGGGAGAAATGAAAGCCAGTACCAATCCGATTGCCTACTGTGAGGGAGGTTTTTACGGCGGTCACTTGAAGCCTACCGATAAAATCAAGCCGCTTCTGAAACCCATGACTTCCTCTTTCGGTATCACGGCTCTCAATGAGTTGCAGGAACTCTATAACGGAAAGTCCATTGCAGAGGACGGAGCCTTTGCCCTGGAAGTTATGAACCATATCAACGATAAGGTAAATGAGTTCAAGCAGAAGGACGGCTGGCTGTATGCAATCTACGGTACGCCTGCGGAAAGCCTTTGCGGATTACAGGTTGAGCAGTTCCGCAAAAAATACGGGGTTATTCATAATGTTTCTGACCGCCCGTATGTGTCCAATTCGTTTCACTGCCATGTGACCGAAGATATTACCCCTATTCAGAAGCAGGATTTGGAGGGGCGGTTCTGGAACCTGTTCAACGGTGGGAAAATCCAGTATGTAAGATACCCTGTAGATTACAATATCGAAGCCGTAAGAACGCTGGTAAAGCGGGCTATGAAGCTGGGATATTACGAAGGTGTAAACCTTTCTCTGGCGTACTGTGATGACTGTGGACACCAGGAATTGGAAATGGACGTTTGCCCGAAGTGTGGCAGCAGGAACTTGACAAAGATAGACCGCATGAACGGCTATCTGTCTTACAGCAGAGTCCACGGCGATACACGGCTCAATGCTGCAAAGATGGCTGAGATTGCAGAAAGGAAATCCATGTGATGTATGAGCAATGGGAAAAGCAGTCACGGGGGGGACTCTCCCCAGTCGGTATTGAAAATCTGAAAATTGCAATCGTAAAGCAGGCGGCAGATGACTATGTTGACCTGCGGGGTGGATTTGCTGTGGAGACCGCAGATTGTAATGTGAAGGAAATAAAGAGATTCTTTCATTCTGACTGGTATTCATTACTCAGCAAAGTAAATCCCGATTACATTCTTGAAGAACTGGAAAGGAAACTAAAAAAGATGGAACTGAAATACACGATTGCGAAGGAAAGAGGGAGTAGCCGTTATTATGTCCATGAAGTGGGCAACCCCTCTCCTATCCCGAATACCTACGGGACTAAAAAGCAGGCATTACATAAGGCGGCAAAACTGAATGACCTTGGATATAAGGACTACATGAAGGTTCGCAGAAAGGCAGGTATGGAATGATTAAGTTTGAACATACAGAGACTTACGGCTGGGAAACAGCTATTCGTGGTATGAGAAATCCATTGAACTCTTGGGCAAAATCTGACAGCTACCCGGCTGTGGACTGTGGTAAATGTGGGATTGTAGACCGTGAAGGGGTATGTGTTCCCAAAGAACATGACTGTACCCCATACCGCTGTTATGCAATAGGTGAAAATGACCTGGCTCTCATGAAAAAGTTGAGGGCAGCAGGAAACGACCACGGGAAGTTTATGCGGATGATTACCGTCACGGTTGACATTACCGCCCCTCTCTATTGGTGGAAAGAGTTTGACACCTATAAAGTGGGTACGGTTGCTAATTCCTGCTCCACAATGCACAAAATTCAGGCAAAGGAATTTACCTATGATGATTTTAGTATGGAGCATATCGGAGATGTTCCGAACTGTGACCCCATGTACAGTGAAGCACTGGATTATGTGATTATGGCTCTGAATGAAGCCCGTCACTGCTATCTGGACACAAAGGATAAGGCGTATTGGTGGCAGATGATACAGCTTCTTCCTACGTCATATAACCAGAGACGAACGGTACAGCTTAACTATGCTGTTCTCAGGAATATCTATCACAGTCGGCAAAATCATAAGCTGAATGAATGGCTGGACTTCTGCGGCTGGATTAAAGATTTGCCGTATAGCGAACTTATCACCGACACAGAGTAAAGGAGCGTGGGGTAATGGATTATACCAGAATACCAGAAGAATTGAAAAAATTGCCCCAGTGGGTGTGTGCCTGGGATAATTCCAAAATCCCTATGAAAGCCTTTGAAAAGAAAGCTGCTTCCTCTACCGCCCCTGAAACCTGGGCAACCTTTGACCAGGCAGAAGCGGCGGTAAAGGACGGGCTTTATGACCACTTGGGATTTGTATTTGCAGGCAGTGACCTTGTAGGGATAGATATTGACGTGGGCTTTGATGACGGTTTGATGACACCTCTTTGCGCTGATATTATGCAGCACTGCCAGTCTTACACAGAAAAGTCCCGAAGTGGACGTGGGGTACATATCTTCCTGAAAGGGAAATTACCATTTCACGGACGCAATAATCTGAAAGGCGTGGAGATTTATCAGTCGAGACGATTTTTTATAATGACCGGGAAGGTGCTTATCTTCCCGGAAATTATAGAAAATCAGGAAGCTATTGATTATGTGGTGCAGAAATACTTTCCTGAGACAGAGAAAACGGGAAACGGTAAATCTTCAACGGTGCAGCGGATTTATGCCCCTATGTACCAGAAGCCCGTAGACGGCAAAATACCTCTTGCTCCTGAATATCCCCCTATCCCGGCTGGCGGCAGAAACCTCTCTCTTACGTCTCTGGCGGGAGCCTTGCACAATACCGGGTACACAAAAGCGCAGATATACGCCGAACTCTGTAAGGTAAATCAAATGCAGTGTAAGCCGCCGTTAAAGGACAGAGAAATCCAGACTATCACGGAAAGCGTGACACGGTATAGGAGGTAAATAGTATGGCGAGAACACTTTATCTGAATGATGGCTCTACAGAAGTTGTCATTGGAGACCAGGAAGAAGTTCTGGGGAGGATTATTGAAGAACGGCTGGGGAGAGATTGCAAAGAACTCTTTGACGATATTAAACAGGAATGGATAGAAGAACCCTGGGATACAAACGGCAGAGAGGATTATGAAAGAATTGCTGATGACTTCCGGGCTATAGCCGTGAGTGCTATGAACGCCCTTCACGAAGTCATCATGCAGCCCAGGTTAAGCAGAAAACGACTGGAAGCTATCTACAATGACCTGGATAAAAACTTGTGAGAGGTATGCGAAGATGTTTGATGAACAGGCATGGGATAACAATGAATGGATTGAAAGCAATCTGGTACAGGAACATTTTAACCTAACCTTTGGTGAATGTTTCAAGCGGTTTGAGTTTTGCAGAACAGCAGAATGGAACAAGTACCCGCTGGAAGGGCAGAGAATAACCACTTATTTCAGAAAGGGGGTGAAAAGTAATGGCTGATGAATTGTTTCAGCTTTCTAATGGGCGATATATCACGTCTGAGGAAATCAGCAAAAAGATGTTTTACATAAAGTCCATTCACCCGGAAACCCCTTATCAGGAAAATTCTACGGGATATTCATGGGATGAAGCAGGTATGGCAGACCTTTTCTCTGAGTGTTATCAGAATGATACCCGTTACTGCCCAGAAGCTAAATCGTGGTATACCTATGACGGCGGCAGGTGGCAGAAAGACGTTGGTTCTTTACTGGTATCTTCAAAGATTAAAGAGTTTGTACGGCTCATGGCTCTGTATTGTGGGGAAATTCCTGACGAAGAAAAGCGCAAGCAGTATATGGGCTTTGTGTCGAAGATGGGTGACAGGCGGTTTCGTGACCGTATGATGAAAGACGCTGCTGACAGTATGACGATTGCCGCCGCTGAGTTTGATACTCACCCGTATCTGATTAACTGTAAGAATGGCACTTATGACCTTGAGACTATGACCTTCCGGGAGCATGACTGGAAAGACTTTCTGACAATGCAGACTAACTTTGATTATACTATGCAGGAAGTCACCTGCCCCAGATGGGAACAGTTCATAAAGGAAGTCACTCAGGATAATAAAGATAAAGCAGATTACTTGCAGCGGGCTTTGGGATATTCCATTCTGGGAACGGGCAAAGAAGAATGTATGTTCATCCTCCACGGCAAGACCACCCGCAACGGCAAGTCAACTATGCTGGACGCTATTCAACACCTGCTGGGCGATTACTCTACCGTGGCTCCTGTGGAACTTATCTGCCGCAATGAGAGACAGAAGAACGCCGAAGCTGCAAACCCTGTGCTTGCCCGGTTAAAGGGAAAGAGAATGGTTACTATGTCGGAGTCCGACACGGCGGGCAAGCTGGATGAAGCCACTATAAAGCAGTATACAGGTGGTGAGGATATTACCGCCCGTGAACTGTATCAGAGTGCAATTACATTCAAGCCCCAGTTTACCATGTGGCTCTCTTGTAATGACCTGCCCGCAGTAAAGGACAAAAGCCTGTTTGCTTCTGACCGTGTGAGAGTCATTGAGTTCAACCGCCACTTCTCAGACGAAGAACAGGACAAGGGTTTGAAGGATTACTTTGAAACGCCCGAAGCTATGAAGGGTATCTTTACATGGCTGGTAACTGGATATTTCAAGTATCGCCGCTTTGGTTTGAAAATGTGTGACGATATGAAGAAGGTTATCAAGCAGTATGAGAAGGACAATGACCTGGTTCTGCAATTCCTTGAAGAAAAGTGTGAGGGTACGGACGAAGGGTATACAAAAGCTAAAACGCTGTATGATAACTATAAAATCTGGTGTAAAAGCAACGGGTATTATGTTTGCAGTATGAAGAAATTCAATGCAGAACTGACAACGCACCCAGAATGGTATCACGAAAAAAATCTTATTGCAGGGGTTACAGTATATCATGGACTGGCTTTGAAAGCAGTTTAGTAGAGTATTTTCGCTTTTTCCTATAAGTTTTCTTAGTATGCGCGTATATAGAAGAAGTTATAGTAAAATACGATTTTACTCTACAACCCTGTAGCCCAGGAAGGAGTTTATCATGGAAAGCTACGTTGAAAGATGGAAACGAGAGAAAGAGGAAGCCCGGTATAGGAAGGATGTGAGCAACAATGGCAGAAAACGAAAAGCCCGTAAAGATGGGGAGACCGAAGGGCAGCAAGGACAGAAAGCCCAGACGGACAGAGGGGTACAAAGAAAGCAGTCCGAAGAACTTAGAGAAAGCGAGAAGTAATTCCCCCATTATGCAGGGACAGAAGGGAGAAATGCCGAAGGGGTATAATGCGAAGATGGTTAGTTTCATTTTGGCTATTACCCCGAAGGAACCGCTTGATTATAGTGACGTGGACGAAATGGAGAGACGGTTCTATAATTATCTGGAAATGTGCACTGCATGGGATATGAAAGTAGGAAACCAGGCGGCGTATACTGCTATAGGTATTACTAAAGAACAAGCGTGGGAATGGGAGAAAGTGACGAAGGGGAACCCCCGCCGCACTGACTTTATCAAAAAAGTTCGTCAAATTTGCGGGCTTTATAGAGAGGGTTTAATGCAGGACGGCAAGATAAACCCCGTCACTGGTATTTTCTGGCAGAAGAACTATGACGGTATGAAAGACCAGTCCGAAGTGGTTCTCACGCCTAACAATCCTCTGGGAGACAGTAAAGACACGGAAGCCTTAAAGCAGAAGTATCTTGAAGCCGCCGATATAGTAGAGGTATCGGACGAGACAGAGACGGCAGAGATTATAGAAACTCCTGCCGAAGATTGAGCCGCCGTATAGAGAGGTTTCACCAAAATATTTTGGCGCAGTATAGGCGGCTGTCTGAAAATTCAAATCGCCAGTATAGCGTGTCTGTCCTCTTTGTCAGCCCTGTAATTAAAGCGGCTCTGTGGAACGTGTGGAGCGTATAGAGGGCAAAAAGAAACCCCGGCGGGCTTGTGTGCCTGTCGGGGCTTTTCTGTTATAACCATCTTAAACGGGGCTTTTTCTGCCGTCTCCAATAGTCTAACATTTCTTTTACTTTATCGGGGCTGTACATGGGTATATTATACAGTTGTAAGCCTGCGGGGGTCATATAGTACCCCTTGCCATATCTGGGCAGCAGTTCGCAACCTTTAACGCCTAAAATGTTTCGGCTGTCCTGAGCGCAACGGGTTCTTAATGCTACTCGGCTATCAAAGTTTACTTTTATTGGAGTAGGGATAACAGAGGAAAGCGGGCATTGTGTAGCGGCTATAATATGGACGTTTGCCGCTCTGCCTACTTGTGCAAGCCGTTGCAAAACGGGCTGCACCTGGCGGCGGGCGGTGGTCATTAAGTCAGCTAATTCATCAATGATAATATAGACCGCCCCGCCGTCATAGTTTTTTATATGGCGGGCTTGCATGGCTTTATAGCGGCGTTCTGTTATCTCCATAGCATAATTTAATGCTTGCACCATTTCCCCCGGCTCACTGGAATATTTGAGTGTGTGCGGCAATGGCTTATAGTCTATCAGTTCAACCCGTTTCGGGTCTATCAAGATAAATTGCACTTGTGCGGGGCTTTTAAATAAAGCTGTGTACATTATGCCATTTATAACAACGCTTTTACCGCTACCCGTTGCGCCTGCTACTAATAAATGGGGCTGTTGCAACATATTGTTATAAAGGTCATACACTGCACCCGCTGGCGTTGTCCAGGTCTTTTTTAACATTCTTTTAACCTCCATTCTGAGAAAAGCCCCGGCGGGCTTGTGTGCCTGTCGGGGCTTGCCTGTGGGCTACTGTCCTATATAGCTATAATCGTATTCTTGAACGGTTCCCAGGGTTCCCGCTGTGGGCTTTTCACCTGTGAAACGGTCTACAGTTCTAACAGGGATATAAAACGCTGTACGGTTCCTTTTTCCTCTCAAATTGTAGTATTCAAACGAGTTTACAGCTTCTTCAAAGCTGGCGGCGGCTTTTCCGCTTATGCTTATTTCTGGATGATATGGAAAGCCGGGGCGCAAGTTTGAAGGACAGAGGACAACCCGCAAGCCGTTGCTGTACGCTTTCCGGGCTGTGGTTTTAGTGATACGGACGAACAACCGCCCGCCGTCTGTGTAGGTGTATTTTTTCATGGTTTAACCTCCTGTATTTGTGCATTTTGTCAATGTGCTATTAACTGGCATTGCTGCGGGTTTGAAATCCCACTTTTTCCAGACCTCCCAGGGCTTGCGCCCTGGGAACGCTTGCGCCCTAACTGGCTATTTATACCCGGCGCAACGGGTTGTTAAAATGCCATCATTAAAGCCGTGTTGCGGGCTGTAATGGCGTATAGTTTCCCGGTTTCGGTATCTTTAAGCAATCCGCCATTGATACCATACACCCCGGAACTATAACCGATTTTGTCGAGTGTGTGAGATTGTAGAAAATCCCGCATTTCTGCAAAACCGTAATTGTTAAGGCTGACGGCTGCACCGTCTTTTACAAGGGCTTTTAATTCTCTCTGTCCGTATTTCCTCATTATCTGCACCCCCTTACAAGTTCACGATAAATTAAATATGTCAATCTGGTTTCTGCCTGTTGCTCACTGTAGCGGGCTTTTTCGCTGTCGGTTTCTTCAAGGATTGCGCCCAGGTCATCCACTGCGGAACGATTGTAATAATAGCAAGTGTCAAGGATAGAGGGCAGACCCGCCGCCCATTCCTCAAAGCGTTCTTGCTCTGTCATTCTGGAATAACTACCACAAGCGGGCTTTTCACTGTTGAAAGTGTCAAGGATTATTTTAGATAATTCCTTGAAGGTGTCCGGGGTTTCAATCCCATAGCTGCACCCGTCAAAATGGTTTTTGATGTAGGCTTGAATATTCAAGCGGGCTTGTTTGCTGTTAGTCTTTAACATGGTTTAACCTCTTTTCTTTTTAGTGGGGCTTGCGTGGGCTGTTGCCTTGCAAGCTATCAAGTTTTATCTTGATTAAAGTATATCAAGTTATTTCTTGATTGTCAAGTTATAACTTGAAATTTTACAAACTTTTTTTTCGTCTGGCTGGCTCTCGTACCGGGTGGAACCCTGGCGGCTGCACCCCCTGCGGGGGAAATCGACCCACGCCGAGCCGAGCCGGGTGAGGGTCAAAAATACCGCAAAAACAAAAAAGTTCAAGATAAAACTTGACAAGTTAAAACTTTAGTGATATTCTTTAATCAGAACGGAGGTATACAGATGACAGCAAAAGAATTGGTTAAAACCCTTATGGTGGAGAAGGACGTGAGTAATGCAGAAATGGCAAACGCTCTGGGTATTACTCAGGCTGCACTCTGGGACAGACTCAATCCCAAAAAGACCAACAATATGACGATTGGGAAACTGAACGATATGCTGAGTAAACTGGGGTATGAGTTGGTTGTCCGTGAGAAAGATGGAAATGGTGAATACACTCTTTCTGAGTGACCTTTGTAGAGGAAAATTCGATTTTCGTATAACTTTTCTTAGTAAGGGTCTATCTAAGAAAACTTACAGAGATTTTTAAAAATACTCTACAAGGAGGGATGATTTTGTTCGGATGGATTTTTAAGACCATGAAACTGTTGTGCTGGGTCTGCTGGATAGCAATATACTCATTCATCTTCCTATGCTTCAACGTTTTCACCATTCCTTTGTTTCTTCTGGCGTGGCTTTTCTGCAAACTACTCAAGTTGAAAACTCCAAAGGTAGGAAGGTATTCCCTCATGCTTTATCCAAAATGGAATGATAGCGTGAGAGGAATGACGGGGCTTGAGTTTGAGCAGTATTGCGCTGACTATCTGAGAAAGAAAGGATTTAAGAAGGTGACTGTCACCCCTGCTTCCGGGGATTATGGAGCCGACCTGATAGCTTATGACAAAAAGGGTGACTGCTGGGTATTTCAATGTAAGCACTTCCAGAACAAAGTGGGAAACAGTGCTGTGCAGGAGGTGGTAGCGGCAAAGGCTCATTACCATGTCAACAAAGCGGGCGTGATGACCAATTCTAAGCTGACTGATAAAGCAAAGGAGCTGGCTCTTGAAAATGACATTTTTCTATATGAAATGATTAACGGCTGAGAAGTCAACCGTTTGTCCAATGGGACTGTCTGATGACAGTCCTTATTTTTTTTGCAGGAGGATATTATGGAATATAAGAAAATCAAAACACAGATTGAAAATGCTGTGCGAAAGTCCCCTTCTGACCCAGTGCCGTATGAGGATATGTTTTCCCTCTGCCGGGATATGGAGAAGGAAGATTTTGCAAAGGCTCATAAATGGAACCAGGCTTTTAGAAAGAAAATATCTGCTGCCATTCGTCTGTCTGTAACGGATGGAGATATGCTGGCAGCTGAACAGTTCGACAATCTTTTGTTCCGCTCTCTACTTTTTGGTGCGCCGCATTTCTTTGATGATTACTTGCAGGCAGTGGAGTTTGGCAAGCCGCTTGATAAGAAGTTCTATCAGCCCCGCCGTCATTACCTGAAACGGTATGTAGACGCATATCAGGAAGTGCTTGAGGGGAAGCTGGACTTTCTCTCTATCTCCATGCCGAAACGTGCGGGTAAGTCTCAGTTAGGTATCAACTTTACCAATATGCTTTCCGGGAAATTTCCTGACCGCTCTACCCTGATGGAAGGTACAGGTGATGACCTTGTGAAGTCGTTCTATTTGGGTTGCCTGGAATATATGACCACCCCCAGTGACTATCACTTTTATGATATTTTCCCTGAGAGTAAGTTGGTGCAGACAAACGCAGATACGAAGATTATTAACTTGCTCCATAAATCCCGTTTCCCCACGGTAATGTGCCGTTCCATTGACGCAAGGCAGGTAGGTCTTTCCGAAGCAACGAACCTGCTTTATCTGGATGACTGTGTAGAGGGACGTGAGGAAGCAAAGAACAGACAGCGGCTTGATGATAAATGGGAGGTTATTTCTGGTGACGTTATCGGACGTGCAATCGAAGGAACGCCCATTGTGATTTGCGGTACACGGTATTCTCTGTATGACCCTATCGGGCGGTTACAAGAGGAAATGCGTAAGCAGGGTAAGCGAATGAAGATTATCGAAACCCCGGCTCTTGACCTTGTGACGGATGAAAGCAACTTTGAGTATGTGCGTGAGGGAAGGAAAGTTTTCACCACGCAGTATTTCCGTGACCAGAGAGAAATGCTTTCGGCTGAACAGTTTGAGTCTGAATTTCAGCAGCAACCTTTTGAAGCGAAGGGCTTACTTTTCCCGGAAGCCAGTTTGAACCGCTTCTTTGAACTTCCGATTGACCGTGACCCTGACAGTATCATTGCGGTCTGCGATACTGCGGATAAAGGTGAGGACTATTGCGCTATGCCGATTGCGGCGGTCTATGGGGATGAAGTGTATATCATTGACGTGGTGTTTGATGACTCTCCCCCAGAGGTGACGAAGCCAGAATGTGCAAAGGCTCTGATGGATAACAAGGTGGTTGCCTGTACCTTTGAGTCCAATAATGCGGGTTCGTACTTTGCAAGGGACGTGCAGGATATTATGACGAAGCGGGAGTACGTCTGCAATGTGAGAACGAAAAGGACTATCAGCAACAAGCAGACAAGAATTGAGTTTGCTTCTGATACCATCCTGAAAAACTTTTATTTTAAAGACCCGTCTCTTTATGCGAGGAACAGTCAGTATGCAGCTTTCATTAAGCAGGTAATTACATACACCCGCTCTGGTAAAGTGCCGCATGATGACGCTCCTGACTCCCTTTCTCTGCTGGAAAATGAACTCAGGGGGCTTGTAGGCGCAAAGGTTGAGGTGTTTAAGCGTCCCTGTTAATCCCTCAATGGTTATCTAAAATTTTTCCTTGAAATGAGCATTGGAGGATGATATACTCATGTTAGAAGATATTTTGTGCAGTGAGGGAGGTGATTAACGTGGGTATGGTACTGCATGGAAGAATGATGATTACGACTGACGAAACAGAAGTAACCATGAACAATGTGCTTACTATCCTGCAAAAAGCACTTCCTTATCACTGGAAAAACCGCTCTGAGATTGATTATCTCTATTGGTATTACAGGGGCATACAGCCCATTCTCAACCGCCAGAAAGAGGTAAGACCTGAAATCTGCAATCATATTGTGGAGAACCGGGCTAATGAGATTGTCTCTTTTAAATCGGGCTACCTGATGGGAGAACCGCTACAGTATGTCTCCCGTGGTAACGGTGATAATCTGGCAGAAGCAATCAATCAGCTTAACGAGTTTGTTTTTGCAGAAGAAAAGCCTGCAAAGGATAAGGAGCTGGCTGACTGGTTTCATATCTGCGGAACTTCCTTCCGAATGGTTCTGCCTGATGAAGCGGGTGAGGAAGATGACGCTCCGTTTGAGATTTATACCCTTGACCCCAGAAACGCTTTTGTGGTGTATCACAACGGGCTGGGAAATAAACCCATTCTGGGTGTGAAATATGTGGTGGACGAAAACGGGCTGGTGCATTACAGTTGCTATTCCGACCACGAGTATTTTGAAATCGTGGACACTCAGATTGTCGCACATGATACGCACATTCTGGGGGATATTCCGATTATCGAATATCCGTTGAATATTGCCCGTATCGGCGCATTTGAGTTGGTTATTCCCCTACTGGACGCTATCAACCTGACAGACAGTAACAGGCTGGATGGAGTTGAGCAGTTTGTCCAGGCTCTTATGCTTTTCCATAACGTGGATATTTCCTCTGAGGATTATCAAAAGTTGCGTGAGGAAGGGGCAATTAAGTTCCGGGATATTGACCCGCAGATGAAAGCGGAGATTGACTACCTAATTAGCAATCTAAACCAGAGTGAAACGCAAACTCTGGTAGACCATATGTATCAGACAGTGCTTACCATTTGCGGTATGCCGAACCGTAACGGCGGTTCTTCTACGAGTGATACAGGTTCCGCAGTTATTATGCGTGATGGCTGGTCTGCTGCCGAAGCAAGGGCGAAGGACAGCGAACTCATGTTTAAAAAGTCTGAGAGGGTTTTCCTCAGACTGATTTTAAACATTTGCCATACGCTGGTAGATATGGATTTGAAGGTCTGCAACATTGAAATCCGTTTTACCAGGCGTAACTACGAGAACATTTACCAAAAGGCACAGGTGCTTGACCTCATGCTCAAGAATGAGAAAATTCATCCACGCCTTGCCTTTGAACACTGCGGCTTGTTTGTTGACTCTGATTTGGCTTACACATTGAGTGTGGAATATGCCGAAGAACAGGAAAAGAAAGCCCAGGAGTTATTTGAGAAACAGCAAGCTATGAAAGAGGGAGGTAATGAAGATGACCCCAGTGATAACGAAGGAAATGGTGGAACAGATGGAAACACTGCTCAAACACGGGAGCAGGGTGGAAATACTGATTGAGCAGGGTAAGGTAGCCATTGTAGAAGTCAAACGAAAGCTGAAAATGAAGGAGTAACGCCGGGGCAACGGCTCTGGTGAGTCCGATGGGACTGTGAGTGACAAACTCATAGTCCTTTTATTTTTGTCATGAATGAGATTTTTAATTCTTACATTGAAGCGTTTGACGAACTCAATGTGCTTACTACTGCCAGTTATTACTCTGCTGATAACGAAGAACAAATTGCAGATGACGTACTCTCGTTTCTGATACAAGCCTACCGACTGGGGATTACGGCGGCAGGTGAAATGCTTGCGGCTGACCTGAGTGTGGATGTGGACAGCATGAGAGACGTTATCTATTTCCTGATTGATGGGAAAACCTTTGAGGACAGAGTGGCAACCCATGTAGCTTCCGATAATCTGACTGGGTTAAAGCTACTGGTGGAGTCAGAGTATCAAAGGGTTTTCAATGCCGCTATTTATGACGGCGGAGAACAGTACCAGAGAAATACAGGGATAAGGGTATCAAAGGTATGGCGAACCATGCTGGACGAAGATGTGAGAGATACCCATAGATACTTGGAAGGTATGACGGTTCCGCTGGATGACTATTTCTATACCTGGGATGGGGATTATGCCCTGGCTCCGCATGGATTTACTCAGGTATGGAACAATGCGAACTGCCGCTGTGTGCTGGTGCTGAAAATGGATGGTTTGCAGAATTAACCCTTCTGCTTGTCATGGTGAGGGAACACCTTAAAACGCAAACTCAGACAAGAGGATAAAACGGAAAACATGGTGAGGGAACACCTTAAACGCAAGGAGGACTATTATGAGTTATTTAAGTGATTTGCTGGGCAGTGCCTACAAAGAGGGCATGACCGAAGATGAAATTTCAACTGCCTTACAGACAGTTGGACAGGGAAATGAAGCTGAGATTAACAGGCTGAAAGCTGCGCTTTCAAAGGCAAATTCCGAAGCTGCCGACTATAAGAAGCAGTTACGCACAAAGCAGACGGATGACGAAGCTGCGGAAGCTGAACGGAAAGCCAATATGGAAAAGCTGACTCAGGAAAACGCCGACCTTAAACGGTCTATCGCTCTTTCTGAGAAAAAGGCAAAACTGCTTGGAATGGGTTATGACGAGCAGTTGGCTGACAGTACCGCTACCGCTATGGTGGACGGTGACATGGACACTGTGATGGCTAATCAGAGTAAATATCTCGAAGCCCAGAAGAAGGATATTCTTGCCGACAAGATGAAGAAAACCCCACGTCCTGCTGGGGGTTCTGAGAATACTGGCGGCGCAGATTATCAGAAGAAAATCGCAGAAGCACAGGCAAGCGGCGATTATACCGCTGCCGCATATTATACACGCCTGATGGCACAGGAGACTGCGGCACAGGCAGAAAATAAGTAAAGGAGTGACATATAATGCCTGATACGTTTGCTACCAGTTTTGGTGTACTGAACTACAGCGGTATGCTGTTCAATAAGGGTAACGTGCGTACCCCGCTTTCTGCCATTATCGGCAGTAAGGCAAAAACCACGAACCATGTAGAATTTGTGACCGGGCAGGAATACACTGCGGGCGGTGACGGGTCTCAGCCTGAAATCAGTGAGAACGCTTCTCTGACTGCCCCTGACGCTACGGTGACGAAGCGTGAGCAGAAAACCAATGTGACTCAGATTTTCCAGGAGTCCGTGGGTATCTCTTACGGTAAGCAGAGTAACATGGGTACTCTGTCCGGGCTGAACGTGGCTAATCAGCAGGCTAACCCCATGAACGAACTGGACTTCCAGGTTGCAGCGAAGGTTCAGAAGGTGAACCGTGACATTGAGTACACGTTCATTAACGGCGTACATCAGAAGGCAACGGATGATGACACGGCGAACAAAACCCGTGGTCTTATCCCGGCAATCACCAGTAACACTATGGCTCTGAGCAGTAAGCCTCTGGGTCTGTGGGATATTGCCGATATGGTGAAGAAAATCTACGGTGCAAACGCCCCGACTGATGGGCTTTGTCTGTGGTGTGACGCTACTACGCTGTTCCAGGTGAACGCTGACGCTGTTCAGAACGGTCTTACCGTTGTCCCGGCTGCCCGTGAGATTAACGGTATCGCTCTTTCCAGTGTGGTAACGCCTATCGGTGTGGTTTACCTGTATCTTGGTGAGTGCCTGCCTGCTGGTACGGCTCTGCTTCTGAACCTGAGTGTTCTGGCTCCCGTTTATCAGCCTGTTCCCGGTAAGGGCAACTTCTTCCTTGAGCCGCTTGCAAAGACTGGCGCAGGTGAGAAGTATCAGCTTTTCGGGCAGATTGGTCTTGACCACGGCCCCGAATGGTATCACGGCAAGTTCACGGGTATCAGCACGAAGTTTGACAAGCCGACTTACAGCCGTTCCGTTTATGTGGCGAACGCTTCTGAGTTCCCCACTGGCGGCGCAGGTGCCTGATTAAGAAAGGAGGGTGGACAGCATGACGAATGATGAAAAACTGGTAATTCTGAAACGCATTACGGGTGAGACGGATGACGAAGTGCTGTCCACTTATCTTTCTCTGGCTGCTGGGGTGGTTCTGACTCACGCTTACCCATACGGGGGTATTGAAGAAGTTCCGGCTCAGTATGACAATATTCAGATTGAGATTGCGGCGTATATGCTGAATAAGCGTGGTGCAGAGGGAGAGACGAGTCATAGCGAAAACGGCGTTTCCCGTTCTTATGAAGATGGTGACATACCGCCTACTCTGCTGCGCCGTATCGTTCCTACAGCGGGGGTGTTGTGATGAAACTGATGAAGCGCAATTTATCCCCCATCCATTATTGCTTGTACAAAGGGAAAGAACCGCTGCTTGATGACAGTGGTTATGAGACAGGCGAGACCCGTATCTCTTATGAGTCCCCCGTTTCTCTTTTGTGCAGCGTTTCCCCCGCCACGGGATATGCACAGGTAAATATGTTCGGCAATTTGGAGTCTTATGACAAGGTTCTGATAACGGACGATATGAGTTGCCCGATTGATGAAAACACAGTGCTTTTTGTAGATAAGGAGCCTGAGTTCAGTCAAGAGGGAGTACCGCTCTTTGATTACCGTGTGCGGAGAGTGGCAAAGTCACTGAACAATATCTCTTACGCTATAAGCAAGGTGACTGTATCGTGAAGAAGCGTGTTATCAAGGTGGAGTTATCCCAGAAAGGGATTGATAAAGCCATAAAGGAACTGAATGACTATAAGAAATGGTTAAAGGATTGCACTGAGAAATTTCTGAAAGCCCTGGCAGACGAAGGGGCGCAGATTGCTACAGCAAAATTTCAGCGGGCAGTTTATGACGGCACGAATGATGTAAAAGTCTCCGTGGAAAACAGGGATGAAGATACCGTTGCCGTTGTTGCCGTTGGAGGTGCGGTTCTGTTTATTGAGTTTGGTACAGGCGTGAAATATCCTGACAATCACCCGGAAGCCGGGAAGAACGGTTTTACCCGTGGCGGTTACGGGTATCACCTGGGCAGGCTCAAAAACGGATGGCGTTATACAGGCAATCCAGGTTCCAATGGCGAGGTTATCACCAGTGGTGAACACGCTGGCGAGGTACATACCTACGGCAACCCTGCCAATATGAGTATGTACCGGACAGTCCGGGAGTTGGAAGAACATTTTGAAGAAATTGCAAGGAGGTGTTACACATGATTGACTGCGAAAATGAAGTTTATACCAGAGTCGCACAGGTGTTGCGTGAAAAGTTTCCTGGTATAGACGTAGCCAGTGAATATGTGCAGTCACCTTCTTCTTTTCCTCATGCGAGTATTACCCAGAGTGACAGCTATACGCTGAATGAGCGGCAAGACACGAGCATGAAGGAAAACATGATTGAGGTCATGTTTGAAATCAATGTGTACTCCAACAGGACTGATGGTAAGAAAACAGAATGTAAGAACATTCTGAAAGTAATAAATGACGAATTGTACTCCATGAATTTCAGACGGACGGCAATGACACCCGTTCCGAACATGGAGGACGCAACTATCTACCGTATCACTGCCCGATACAGGGTAGCGACTGACGGGAAACATTTTTACAGGAGGTAATAAGTATGGCTACGAGTACCTATATGACTTTCCTCATGCACAAGAACGAGGACGCATGGGAGAAGTTGCTGGATATTACGGAGTTCCCCGACCTGGGCGGTGAACCTGAACTGCTGGAAACCACTACTCTGTCCCATCGTATGCAGACGTATGTAAAGGGTGTTCAGAGTAACGAAGGTCTGAATTTCAATGCGAACTATGACCTTACCGAATACAAGGCTCTGAAAGCACTTGAAGGTAAGGACGAAGAATACGCTGTTTGGTTTGGCGGTACGGAGACTGCTTCTCTGCCTACGCCTACTGGCTCTGAGGGTAAGTTTTCCTTCCGTGGTGATTTGTCCGTATTTGTTACGGGCGGCGGCGTGAATGAGGTTCGTGGTATGACCATCACGATTGCTCCGTCCACGGTTATCAGTGAAGTCACGGATGATGTGTAAGAAACATTTAATTTGAAGAATTAAAGGAGGGTTTGGCAATGGCTAAACAGATTATTTTCACTTTTGAGGACAAGGAATACACGCTTGAGTTTAACAGGCGTACCGTCAAGCAGATGGAGGACGAGGGCTTTGTTGCCCAGGAGATTGACTCCCGTCCCATGACGCTGCTCCCTGCTTTGTTTGCAGGTGCGTTTAAAGCACACCACCGTTTTGTGAAGCAGGAGACCATTGACAAGATTTATGCGGCTATGCCGAATAAGGAGGATTTGATTGGCAAGTTGGCTGAAATGTACAATGAGCCGATTATCGCTCTGATGGAGGAGCCTGATAACAAAGTGGGAAAAAACGTGGAGTGGACAACGAACTGGTAACGGGTTCTGAGTCCGGGGCTGCAACGGGCGGCGGCAACCGCCGCCGACCCGTTGTTTCACGTTACGGAGAAAAGTTTGAAGAACTTTGCGGATATTATATGAGCATAGGGATGACCTATCACGAATACTGGGATGGGGACTCTATGATGGCAAAGTATTTCCGTGAAGCGGAAGAACGAAAAAGGGAACGTGAAAATTATAATGCTTGGCTTCAAGGGGTTTATATCTATGAAGCCCTGCTGGACGCTTCCCCGGCACTGAACGCTCTGAGTAAAAAGAAAAAGCCTTATCCCTACAGGAAATCTCCTATTCCGATTACTGAAACCGAAACCCGCAGGCAGAAGGATGAAGAAAATCGGGAAAAGATGAAAAACGGTTTGGGTGCTATGAGGGCGCTTATGGCGGGGATTAACAAGAAATTTGGGAAGGAGGGATAACCTATGGCAGTTGAGATTGAAGGTCTTGAGTTTCAAATTCAGTCCGACTCTGACAAGGCGGCGAAAGGTGTTGACGCATTGGCAGACAGCTTTGAAAAGCTGAAAAAGTCTCTGAAAGGTAACGCTGGCTTAAATGGCGTGAGTAAAAAACTGGAAGCTATCAACAGCGCAAAGGACAAGCTGACTGGCATGGAAAAGCTGGAAAGCCTTGCGAAAGCCTTAAATCAATTAAATGCCGTAAAGATTTCCCCCACAATCTCCAAAAAACTGACAGATATAGGCTCTGCCATTAACACCATTACTCCAGCGGCGGTACAGAATGTTTCTAATCTGGCAACGGCATTACAGAGAATGCAGGGGCTACAGGTTCCGAACCTGAGAGGGCTTACGAGCGGCAGACGTACTTCTTCTGCTAACTCTGCCCCGGCTCCCGCTACTGCTCCTGCTTCTACGGGTGCGAGTGCTGCTGGGGCGGGTGCCGCCGCTGCTGCGGCTACTTCTGGCATGACTCAGTATACTCAGAGTGTCACGGGTGCAAATACAGCTACGAATGGTTTTATGAATACCCTGAGAAATCTTGGTGGGGTGTTCTCTCGTGCTTTTTCTGCTTTGGGTGGCGCAACCTTGAAGGGACTGAAAGGTTCTCTGAACGGTATCACTTCTGCGGCGAAAGCTGCAATTACCGCAGGTAAAAAGCTGGGAAGTACCTTTGGCTCTAAGCTGGCTGCACAAGTGAAAAAGACTACCTCTGGGCTGGGGAAGCTGGGCTATGCCTTTAAACAGGTTCTTCTTTATCAGGGGTTGAGTAGTCTGATTTATGGCTTTGCCAATGCCATGAAGGAAGGTATCAATAACCTGTACCAGTACAGTTCGCTCATGGGCGGTCAGTTCAAGAGTAGTATGGACAGTCTGGCTACGAGTTTCCAATACTTGAAAAACAGTATGGGGGCTATGGTATCTCCTATCATTAACGCTCTGGCTCCTGCTATCGACTTCCTGATTGATAAGTTTGTTGCCCTACTGAATATTGTCAATCAGTTTTTTGCGAGACTGACGGGCGCAAGTACCTATACTGCGGCGAAGAAATCTGCCGCTTCTTACGGGGACACAATCAGTGATACCGCAGGGACAGCGAAAAAGGCTGCAAAAGAGATTAAGGACGCTACCACTGGAATTGATGAACTGAACATTATCAGTCAAAATGATAATTCTGGTTCTGGCGGCGGTGGCGCAGGCGGCAAAGACTATGGTTCCATGTTTGAGCAGTTGCCGATTGAAAACTCTATCTCTGAGTTTGCCGACAAACTGAAAGCGGCGTTTGAAGCTGGGGACTGGAAAGAACTTGGAACCCTTCTGGGTGAAAAGTTTAACGAGATTGTGGACAGCATTGATTGGTCTGGTATTGGTCATAAGATTGGCTACGGACTGAACGGTGCAATTCAGACGGCGTATTGGTTCCTTGATACAGCCGATTTTACCAACCTTGGAGCGCACATAGCAGAATTGCTTAATGCGGCTTTGAGTGAGATAGATTTTACCTACGCAGGGCGGTTGATGGTGAAATGGTTTACCATTCTCCCTGACCTGATTATCGGTTTCCTGAGTGAACTGGATTGGGGACTGGTAGGTAAGAGTATCAGTGATTTCATCATTGGTGCGTTTGATGAAGCTACAAAGTGGCTGAATAGCTACAACTGGTCTGACCTGGGTTCTCTGCTCTGGCAGAAAATCAAAGACCTGTTCACCAACATTGACTGGGGAGGTATCGCAAGCAGTATCTTCACTTTTCTTGGCACAGCCATTCGTTCTTGTGTTGAGTTCCTGGGTGGCTTCTTTGGAAGTATCGGGAAGGACATTAAGAACTGGTGGGATAAAGAGATTGCCGGGGAGGATTGGAAGGAAACCGCTGTAAACCTTCTGAACGCAATCGGCAAAGGATTTGCCGACATAGGCTCTTGGGTCATGGACAACATGATTGACCCGCTCTTTAACGCACTGGTTGGGGAGGAAAAATGGGCTGAGTTCAAGCAGGCTGGTAGAGACCTCTGGAACGGCTTCACTCAGGGTGTGCAGGAGTTCTTTGATGACCCCGGCGCATGGATTAAACAGCATATCGTTGACCCGTTTGTGAAATGGTTCAAAGACCTGTTCGGTATTCACTCTCCGTCTACGGTGATGAAAGAAATCGGGCAGTATGTGGTAGAGGGATTTTTGGAAGGTATCAACTTCTTTTCTTCTATCGCCGGGACTGTGAAGAAATGGGGAAGCAGTGTTGTTGAGTGGTTTACAAAGGGTGAGGACGGCAAGGGAATTGTTGAGCATTTCAAAGAGATTGCTGGGAATATTATCAGCGGTTTTAAAGATAAGGTTGGCTCTACCTATACGACCGTCAAGACCAATGTGACTACCTGGGCTTCCAAAGTTAAAGAGTGGTTCACCAGTAATTCCTTTGGAGGTGTAAACCTCTCCACATTCGCTACTTATGCCAATGAGACCATAGAAGGTTTCAAAAGCAAAATTGGCAGTGCTTATACGAATGTGAAAACGAACATTACCACCTGGGCTTCTAAGGTTAAAGAGTGGTTTACCAGTAGTTCTTACGGAGGGGTGAATTACCAGAACTTCTCTACATTTGCCAATAATACGATTGAGGGCTTTAAGTCTAAAATCGGCTCTGCTTATACCACGGTCAAAACGAATGTTACGACTTGGGCAAGCAAGGTGAAGGAATGGTTTACCAGTAGTTCCTTTGGCGGCGTGAACAGCGCAAACTTCTCTACGTTTGCAAGCAATGTCATTACTGGATTTAAAGACAAAATCGGTTCTGCCTACACGACTACTAAGAGTAACATTCAGACGTGGGCTACCAATGTAAAGAACTGGTTTACAGGGATTGCTTCTAAGTCTGCGTTCTCTGGGTTTGCAAGTGATGTTATCAACGGCTTCAAGGACAAAATCGGTTCTTATTATACAACCGCAAAAAGTAATATCACGACCTGGGCAAGCAAGGTGAAAGAGTGGTTCCAGTCTGAAAATTCCAGCAGTTCTTGGGGAACTATCGCTAAGAACATTGTAGACGGGTTTGCAAACGGTGTTACCAGTTGGGCGAGAAGGTGTAAGGACGCTGTAGTAAGTTGGGGACAATCCGTTCTGAACTGGTTTGAGGACACGCTGGATATAAATTCTCCGTCTAAGGTTTTCTATGACATTGGTGGATTTGCCGTTGCAGGCTTTAACAACGCCATTGCTCAAGTGGGTAAGACCACAAGAAACGTGGTGGGTGAATGGGCGAACTCATTCACAAATATTACGCCGACAATGACTATGGCGGTTGATACCTCTGCTTTACGGTATTATGACTCTGACGCATTTGCGAGAACTATTTCTTCCAATGTGGAGACAAACAGTGAAATTTCTTCCACTGGGTTTAAGCAGGCTATGGAGGACTTCTACCGTGAGTATGTGGAGCCGACTCTGAACCAGATTGCGGAAGATACACGCAGACAGGCAGATAAGGACGAACACCCGATTGTGCAGATTGGCAACCGTGTTATCACAGACGCTGTAGATGTACAGACGAAAGCCAATGGATATAGATTTACGAAGTAAGGAGGTGCGGTGACAATGGCATATCTGGCAATTAACGGGTACGAGTTACCGTCTCCTAAACGTGGCGTAAGCCCGGTAGTCACTACTCTGGTTGACTCCGGGCGAAACGCTAACGGTACTGTGGTGGCACAGAGAATTGGACGTGACCAGTATAAGATTGACAATCTTGAATGGCCGTGGCTGACCGCCGAACAGTGGGAAACGATACTGAGTATTCTATCCAACTTTTTTGTGGACGTAACCTTTGTTGACCCTGTTACCAATTCCAGGAAAACAATCAAGATGTACTGTGGTGACAGGACTGCCGAACCCTACTGGGTTGATGATGACGGCAAGCCTACGCATTACAGGAATTGCAAAGTAAATCTGATTGATACGGGGGAGTGATTATGCAGAAAGTATCGAAAGCGTATAAGAAAAGCATGAAAGCCCCTTTGCGGGAGAGAGGTTATATAATGCTCTCTTTCGGCGTGGTCAATCAGGAAGCACAGGCAAAGGCAGAGGTTTCAGACGGGGATTTTACCTATTATTCCAATGAGGACAATCTGTTTAAAGAACATGATGACAGTTTGGTGTATGCCACGCTGGAAGAAAACTTTACACGGGTAGATGGCTCTATGTATTTTCTGCCCAGAGAGTCCCCGTCTGCACTCTACCTTGATACTGGACTGGTAGGGAAAGACCTTGTATCGGAAGCACAGTATGAGGTCACAATCGACCTGAATATCAAGGCAACTGACTTTAGAGGTATTACAATCAATTTTGGTGAGAACTACCCTACCGATTTTGACTTTGTAACCGATAAGGGGCAGGTGGTGGAGTTCAGAGGTAATGACCAGGCAGTTTTCAGTACAGAGGAAGTGCTGGAAAGCGTAACTACGCTGACGCTGGTTATCTACCGCATGAAGAACCCTCAAAGCAGGCTGCGGATTTATTCTTTCCGTTTTGGTTACGGCTTGATTTATGAGAATGACTCTGTGTTGAGTTCGTCTCTGGAAAGCTATGTTTCCCCTATCGGCAGTGATATTCCGCAGATTAACTTTACCGTTACCTTGAAAAACTACGATAAATATTTCAACGTGGACAATCCGAAGTCTGCTATCAACTTTTTGGAGACTGGACAGGAAATGGAAATTTTTTATGGGTATCAGCTTCCAGATGGCGGCGGGATTGAATGGGTAAGAGGGAACCACCTGCTTTGTTCTGAGTGGGAGTCTGATGACTATACAGCGACTATCCGCTGTCAGGACGTTTTCAGGACTATGGACTCTGAGTATTACAAGGGAATGTACGTTGGCACAGGGAAAAGCTACTATGATTTGGCTCTGGAAGTTTTGCAGGACGCAGGACAGACAGACTATTACATAGACCCCCGGCTGAAAAACCTGTATTCTAAAAATCCTTTGCCCCGTGTGCAGCATAAGGAAGCATTACAGATTATCGCCAACGCTTGCCGTTGCACGTTGTCTCAGACGAGGTACGGAACCATTCAGATTAAATCCAACTTCATTCCCGAAGCGGCGGCAAGCAGTAACGGTGAGACGGATTACTCCAATGTGAAGAATATCCTAAATACCGATACGAAAAGCGAATACGCAACTCTGGCAACGAATTACACGACTGCTGACGGGAAGATGTACTTCCTTCCCAGAACGGCAAGTGCGAGGACGCTCAATACAGGTTTTGTTTCCAATGAGCAGTCTGACGGGGAAGGAAAGTTCACTACAAACCCTATCGTGACAATCGTTCAGGAAGCCGCCTGTATGTACCACGGCGTTAAGTTCACGTTCGGAAATGCCTTACCTTCCGGGATTGTGATTAGAACATATAACAATGGAGACCTGGTGACAGAGTACGAAGTAGAGGAAGAAATGGAGAGAGTTCTGGTTATCCTCTATGACTTTGATGACTTTGACACCATGCAGATTGAGTTTACAGGGACAGCGGAACCTTACAACCGCATTGTGCTGAACAACTTTGCTTTTGGTGATGTGACAGACTTCACTATGGAGCGAATGGATATGACCAGTTCCCCGAAAGCAATTAAGCAGGAATTGGTAAAAGAGGTTATCGTCCCCTGTTACAGTTATCAGCAGGGAACTTCTGAGGAAACACTGGTAAGTGAAGAAATTACCGTAACTGCCGGGGACGTGGAAACCTTCTTTGTTGGTGAACCTTCCTACAATTTCCGGGCAACGCTGAATGAAGGAAGTTCTGGCGTGACAATCACCGACTGGGGCAACTATTATGTGACCCTCAAATTCAGCCAGACAGGAACCTTCCGACTGGAAGTGCTGGGGTATCGGTACAAGATTGTGGAGCGATATGCGACAAAATCTTTGAACCTGAGAGGAAAAACCGTGAAATGGGAAAACCCCATGATAAGTGATATGGAAATGGCGCAGGATTTGGCTGATTGGCTGGGGGACTACTATTCCGCAGGCATTGAGTATGAGTATTCGACCAGAGGGAACCCGGAGATTGACGCAAACGATATTGTGTACCAGGAGAATGAGTTCCATGACGGTATGAAGGTTAATATCTACCGAACCACTATCAACTTCAATCAGGCGTTCTCCGGGAAGGTAACAGCCCGCAGGACAACCGCATAGGAGGTGAGGTTCAATGAGTTGGGTTACACCCAAAACAGATTGGCATGGGCAGACAGACAGTGACGGCAACTATACGGGTGACAGGTTCAATGCTGCGGATTTTAACCGTATCAAGAATAACCTTGATTATCTGCGAGATATGGCTATCAAACTGTATGACGAATTTTCCATTGTCAGTCTGGGAACAGACAGAACTCCGAAGGATTATTTCTATGCTGATGAAATCAATCAGCTTGAGGAAAATCTGAAAACCATTAACAACTCTACTTTGCAGATGGCATACGGGGAGCCGCCCGTATATTACGATAACGGAAACACAATGGACTTTACAGAGTTGAACCGCTTGGAAAGCGCAATTCTTGACCTGTATGACCGTCTGACAAACGAGAGTGAGGGAAGGAGGATGTTTACATGGAATTTTGGAATGAAGGGAGGGGACTTGTAAATGGCATGGGAACTTTTACCCGTTGATTATACGGACGCTGTTTGGAGTGGCTTGAAGCGGTACAATACCGTGAACAATGAGGACGGCACAGTTTCCTTCCAGGACGTAACGGTATATTCAGGAAAGGAAAAATCCTTCTTTGGAGCAAAGGACGCTAACAGGATGAACGAAGCCCTGAATACGCTTATGAGTATGGTGGAGAATGGAACTGACCTGTATACAGCTTTCCAGAATTACTTTGCAGTGCAGAAGGATTTGTTTGAGGAAGAAGCAGACAGCAAAGCAGAGGATTTTGACGATTACACCGATAATCTAAAAGCTGAATATCAGGCGAGTATGGCTCAGTTTGAAAGCCAACAGCAACAGACGTTCAATGCGTGGTTTCAGGCTATGCAGAACCAGTTATCTCAGGACGCTGCGGGGAACCTGCAAAATCAGTGTACGGAACTGGACGAAAGGCTCAGTCTTTTAGAGTACATGACTATGCAGAATGACTTCTCTGCTCCGATTGCTACGGATGACGAGACTATCACTCTCATTGTGGATGACCTGGATTACGCTATTTTGGCAGATTGGAAACATAAGGAGGAATAAAGAAATGTCGGTTATTAGCGTTCAGACAAAGAAATTTGGAGACCTTGATACTATCCTTACCGCAGGTGATGACAGCCTGCTTCTTATCCATGATGGTACGGGAGTCAAGACTATCTCCACGGCGAACTTCAAAAAGGATTTGAAGGAATACATGGAAGGGGTCAATACCATTCTGGCGCAGTTGACCTATGACAATGCCGGGGCGCACAACTCTATCTACAGAGGGAAGAACCTTGGCACTACCGTAACGGAGGAACAGTGGGAAGCTATTTCCAGTGGTACTTTCACTGACCTGTACATTGGTGATTACTGGGTTATCGGCGGCGTGAACTGGCGTATTGCGGCGTTTGACTATTACCTGAACTGCGGCGATACCAGTTTTACGAAACACCACGCAGTCATTGTGCCTGATACCTGCCTGTACAGTGCTCAGATGAACACTACCAACGTGACCACTGGCGCATACAAAGGCTCTGCTATGTACACGGCGAACTTGACGCAGGCGAAGTCCACTATCAACAGTGCGTTTGGAAGTTCGCACGTTCTGTCTCACAGAATTTATCTTTCCAATGCAACGTCCAACGGTAGGGCTTCTGCTGGTGAGTGGACAGACAGTACCGTTGACCTGATGTGTGAACACATGGTTTACGGAAGTGGTATTTTCAGCCCGGTATCGGACGGTAGCAATGTTCCGAACAATTACCGTGTTGAGAAAGGGCAGTTGCCGCTCTTTGCTCTGGAACCGTCCAGAATTTGCAACAGGGATACATGGTGGCTGAGAGATGTGATTACCGCTGCTGGCTTTGCCAATGTCGGCACCGACGGCGGTGCGGGCTCCTACTACGCTTCTTACTCTCTTGGCGTTCGTCCCGCTTTCTGTATCGGTTAATCTAAAATCCCCTCCCCCTTGTGGGGAGGGGTAGAAAGGAACTTGCGATATGTCAGTATTAAAAAGCAAACGGAAACCCTCTCAGTTTGAGGTATTCCACCATTTGAATAAATTGAGAAAGGAAATTACTGATTTGCTTCTCCGGGACTTTGGCTATAATGCGATAAAATCTGAGAAGCGTCTGGAAAGACGGTTCGGTAGCAGAAGTTACGAAGAACTTACTGACATTGAGAAACAGCAGTATGACCGCCAGAAGAAAAAGCAGGACGCATTTGACGAGTGGTTTATCGAGAGTGAAAGGAACGCCATTATTGACTGTCTGCGGTCTATCGGTGAACACGTCTATACAGCAAACAGTATCTATCCTACATACCCGGAAGAACTGGTTGAAAGGCGGCTTCATCAGGATTTGGCAATCGGTCAATGTTACAGGCTGGTTCAGGAATTACAGTACGCAATCGAGACGCTACCAGTTGATGTGAATACCTACTTGCGGTTTGGTGCTGATATTCAGAAAGAAATTGACCTTATCAAAGGTTGGAGGAAGTCTGATAACAAGTTCAAAACGGCTCTTTCACAGGGCAATCTCTAATACCGCTGCTAACTTTGCCAATGTCAACAACAACGGCAATGCGAACTACAACAACGCTTCTAACTCTAATGGCGTTCGTCCCGATTTCGATACTGTGATTAAATAGGCATTTGACCGTTTCACAGTGAGAGAAAGGAGAGATTGTCCTTCCGTATGGTAAATACTAAACACGACACAGGCGGTTACGACCGCTCCTGTTATCAGCGTGAGATATTTGACGGCAATGCGTTGTATGACGCTTACATAAAAGCAAAGAAAGGGAGTGACTGGAAACCGCAGGTACAGAAGTTTGAAATGACCTACCTTTTATCGCTGGCAAAAGTCCAGCAGGATTTAAAGGATGAAACCTACGAATTTTTACCCGGAACACGCTTTATTATCAATGAACGTGGCAAGACCAGATGTATTACTGGCGAACAAATACAGGATAGAGTGGTGAAACACGTTTTATGTGATGAAGTAATAACCCCGGCAATACGCAAACACCTCATTTACGATAACGGCGCAAGCCTTGAGGGTAAGGGAATTGCATTTACCAGGCGCAGGCTGGAAACCCACCTGCACAGGTTTTACAGCAAACATGGTTCCAATGATGGATATATCCTTTTGATAGATTTTTCAAAATACTATGACAATATCCAGCATGACGTTCTGATGAAACTGTTTTCAAAGTATATCACGGACGGAAGGGCTTTACGTTTGCTACAGCGGATTATTGACCGGGAGAAAATAGATGTTTCCTACATGACGGATGAAGAATACGCCCACTGTATGGAAATGGTATTCAATTCCCTTGAGTATGAGAAAATTGACAGGCGGCTGCTGACGGGCGAAAAGTTCATGCGAAAGCATTTGAACATTGGAGACCAGGTAGCGCAGGACGCAGGGATAGCCTATCGAATACCGATAGACAACTTTGTGAAGATTGTCAAAGGGGTAAAATTCTATGGTGCGTATATGGATGACAGTTACGCAATCCATGAGAGTAAAGAGTTCTTACAAGACCTGCTCTCAGAAATTATTGAGATTGCAAAAGGGATTGGTATTACCGTGAATGTGAGAAAGACCAGAATATGCAAACTGTCTGAAATGTGGAGGTTTCTTCAAGTGCAATACTCTCTGACGGAGACTGGCAGGGTGATACATAAAATCAACCCGAAAAGACTTACGGCTATGAGACGGAAATTGAAGAAGCTGGCGGGGAGACTTCCCGAAAAGGAATTTTACAATCTGTACCATTCGTGGATGGAAAATCACTACCGAATTATGAGCAGGCAACAGAGGGCAAATATGAATGACCTCTACAATAAGTTAAAGGAGGAACATTACCATGTACAAACTGATTTTGGCTGATGGGACTGAACTGACAGGGTTCACAAAGAATGGTGACAACTATATCCGCAAGGAGAAGGTGGACGAGAGTGTTTTTAAGGACAATCTTTCCACGCTTGAGATTACGGATGGTGAGGAAACTATTACCATGCACAACGCTGAACTCATTCAGCAGGTGGAGGACGCAGACGGCTTTCATATCTGTTTCAGAGAACTCTCTGCACAGGAATTGCAGAATAAAGTTACAGAAAGCAATGTAACCGATATTCAGGTTGCTCTTGCTGAACTTTATGAAATGATAGTGGGAGGTGTGTAAAATGGAAAAGATTTATGTCGCTCTTATTCGCAAGGGGATAAAAACTATTGATGACGTTCCCGAACAAATTCGTGCAGAAGTCAAGAAATTATTGAAGGAGCAGTAATATGTTTCTCAATATTTTTGGCAATCTATTTGTTTTTGTGAGAAGAAAGGAGGTGGAACGCATGGCTGTTATTTATGTCGCTCTTATTGTTAAGGGCAAGCGTACTTTTGATAGTGTTCCTGAGACTATCAAAGACCAGGTTAAGGAGTTACTGATTGACCTGGAACTGGAAACCCTCATGGGTGAGTAAACTACAGGATTTTGGAAGGGGGGAGTGAATATGTTTACTTCATTTCCCTTTCCGAAAGGTAAATCACATAATGGAAGAAGGTGGTTCCAGTGGAACAGTTTTTAATGCAGACGTACACTATTGCGTTACCGATTGTGCTTACGGCTCTTATGGGGTACATAGTCTTTTTGCTGAAAAATCAGAAGAAAGACAGGGACGCAAACAGCAAAGGTACTATGCTGCTTCTGCGGGTACAGTTGATTGAGTATCATGCTGAATGGAAAGCGAGAGGTTATGTGACGAAACATGGCTTGCAGAATTTCCTTGAAATGTATGACGCTTATCATGCGCTTGGTGGAAACGGTATGGTGACAGAACTTCTGAACGAAGTGAAGGAACTGCCCATTAAGGGGTGAGAATATTGAAACCAGGACAACGGTTCTGGATGGCTCAATGGGGCTAAGGGTGAGATACCTTTAGCCCCTTAATTTTTTAAAGGAGGTATTTACCATGACGAACATTAACTGGATTGTACGAATTAAGAACAAGAACTTCTGGCTGACTATTATCCCGGCTCTGCTTCTGCTTGTGCAGGTTGTGGCGGCACTCTTTGGCTTCACGCTTGACCTGGGAGACCTGGGAAACAAGCTGATTGATGTGGTCAATGCACTGTTCGTGGTTCTGGCTATCCTTGGTGTTGTGACCGACCCGACCACGGAAGGTGTAGCCGACTCTACGCAGGCACTTACTTACACTGAGCCGAAAAAGAAGGGAGAATAATTATGAGCAACAGTTCTTTGGTGGATTGCACTGTCAAAAGCCCGAACCATAGCGGTGCAAGAACCCATTCCATTGACCGTATTACGCCCCACTGTGTAGTGGGGCAGCTTACGGCAGAAAGTATCGGCGGGTGCTTCACAAGCACTTCCCGACAAGCAAGCTGCAATTATGGTATCGGCAAGGACGGCAGAGTGGTTCTGTGTGTGGATGAAGGGAATAGAAGCTGGTGTTCTTCCAGCAATGCGAATGACCAGAGGGCGGTCACGATTGAATGTGCGTCCGACCTCAATCATCCGTATGCCATGAACAATGCCGTTTACCAGAAACTTATTACGCTCTGTGTTGATATTTGCAAGCGCAATGGTAAGACGAAGCTGATTTGGCTGGGTGATAAGAATAAGACCCTTGCCTATGAGCCGAAAGCGGGTGAAACGGTGCTTACCGTCCACCGCTGGTTTGCGAATAAGGCTTGCCCTGGCGATTGGCTTTATAACCGTTTGGGAGACCTTGCGGCGGCTGTCACTGCAAAACTGGGCGGCACGTCCTCCACTGGCACTTCTGGCTTGCAGGCTACTTCCCTGAAAGATATGGAGAACGCCGACATTATCAAGAAGATTGGCAGTTTGTTCACGGCTGACCAGAAGAACAGCAGCGTTCTGGCTTCTGTGTCTCTGGCACAGTTTATTCTTGAGTCTGGGTATGGTAAGTCCGAACTGGCTCAGAACGCCAACAACTGCTTTGGTATGAAATGTAGTCTGTCCGGGAACACCTGGGGCGGCTCTACTTGGGATGGCACAAGCAAGTATACGAAGAAAACGCAGGAATATGAGAACGGGCAGTATGTGACCGTCACGGCTGACTTCCGCAAGTATTCCAGCGTGGAACAGTCTATTGCTGACCATTCCGCATATCTGCTTGGTGCTATGAACGGCAACAAGAAACGCTATGATGGTCTGAAAGGCTGTACCGACTACAAAAAGGCAGTCCAGATTATCAAGGACGGCGGCTATGCTACCTCCCCGGATTATGTGGAGAAAATCTGCAATATCATTGAGACCTGGAACCTGACTGCCTATGACGCTGTGGAAAGCACAGGCGGCGCAAGCGGTACGTTCCCGGATGTTCCTTTCACTGTGAAGGTCATCATTAACGATTTGAACTACCGCTCTGAGCCGTCCATGAGCGGCAAGGTAAAGGGACAGACTGGCAAGGGTGTATTCACTATTGTTGAGGTCAAAGACGGCTGGGGACGGCTTAAATCTGGCGCAGGCTGGATTTATCTGCTCAACCCGTCTTACTGCACTGTCAACGGCTCTGCTTCTTCTGGCAGTACGGCAAGTGCTGTTCCGTATATGGTGCGTGTCAAGGTTTCTGATTTGCGTATTCGTAAGGGCGCAGGCACGAACTATGCGGCTACTGGCTCTTATACGGGTAAGGGTGTATTCACCATTGTTGAGGAAGCGCAGGGGCAGATTGACAGCGCAGGTAACAAGGGTCTCTGGGGCAAGCTGAAAAGCGGCGCAGGCTGGATTTGCCTTGCTTATGACAGCTATACCGAAAAGGTCTAAAATCGCTGATAACGCTTAATCTGTGGGCATACAAAGGTATGAATGACAAGGTTTCCGTGAATTGTCGGATTTGCACTCATACCTGGAAATTTGAAGGATATACTGTTCTGACATGCAAAAATGTCGGATTCCGCCGCCAAAGCGGTTGATTTTTCCCGCCGAAGGTGGTATCATATTAGAGCGTGCAGGCGCCGCTGTGCCCGCGCGGAAATTTCAGGAAGGGCGTGAACGGATGAACAGCAGGATTACGGTGGTCTGCGGGCATTACGGCTGCGGAAAAACGAACCTCGCGCTGAACCTCGCGGCCGAGGCGGCTGCAAAGGGGCGGCGCAGCGTCATCGTCGATATGGACATCGTCAACCCGTACTTCCGCTCCTCGGAATACGGCGCTTTTCTCGAGCGGCACGGCGTGCAGCTCATCGCGCCCGTCTTTGCAAACACGACGCTCGACACCCCGGTGCTCCCGCCGGAGATCTACTCGATCTTCAGCATGGAGGACACGGACGTGTTCATCGACGCGGGCGGCGACGACGTCGGCGCGACGGCGCTCGGGCGCATCAGCCGCGAGCTCGAAGCTGCCGGCTACGAGATGCTCTACGTCGTGAACCGCTACCGCATCCTTTCGACAAAGCCGGAGGAAACGCTGCCGCTGCTGCGCGAAATCGAGGGCGCGTCGCATTTAAAGGCGACGGCGGTCGTCAACAACTCGCACCTCGGCGTGGATACGACGCTTGAGACGGTGCGGGCCGCCGTGGGCTTTGCCGAGGAATCGGCGCGGCTGTGCGGCCTGCCGCTTCTGTATTCGACAGTTCCGGATTTTGCGGCCGGGGAGGAAACGCCCGCGGGCTTCAAGGTCGTTCGGAGATATGTGCACTTCGTCTGGGAGGACGAAGCGGATTTTTAACTAGGAGGAAAAACGATGGCAAGGATTATTGTGGACGAAAAAGTGTGCAAGGGCTGCTCCATGTGCATCAACGCATGTCCGAAGAAAATCATCGCGCTCGCGAAGGACCGCCTGAATGCGAAGGGTTACCACCCGGCGCAGCTCATCGACGAGGCGGCCTGCGTCGGCTGCGCGGCGTGCGCCACCATGTGCCCCGATACGGCAATTACAGTTGAACGCTAACAGGGAAAGGAATGTTTCATTTATGGCAGAAAAGGTTTTGATGAAGGGCAACGAGGCGCTCGCCGAGGCCGCAATCCAGGCGGGCTGCCACCACTTCTTCGGCTATCCCATCACACCGCAGACAGAGCTTGCCGCCTATATGGCAAAGCGCATGCCGAAAATCGGCGGTACATATCTGCAGGCGGAGTCGGAAATCGCCGCCGTCAACATGGTGCTCGGCGCGGCTGCGGCCGGCGTGCGCGCGATGACCTCCTCCAGCTCCCCCGGCATCAGCCTGAAGGGCGAGGGCATCTCCTACATGGCGGGCTCCGACCTGCCGGCCGTCATCATCAACGTGCAGCGCGGCGGCCCGGGCCTCGGCGGCATTCAGCCCTCGCAGGCGGACTACTGGCAGGCGACGAAGGCGCTCGGCCACGGCGATTTCCAGATTCTCGTCTTTGCGCCGTCCACGGTGCAGGAGATGGTCAACCTCGTCTCCGACGCGTTCGACAAGGCCGACCAGTACCGCATGCCCGCGATGATCCTCGCCGACGGCATGCTCGGCCAGATGATGGAGCCGGTCGAGCTGCCGGAAAAATCGGCGCAGGCCGCGGCCGATAAGCCGTGGGCAGCCTGCGGCCACGGCGGCAAGCGCAAGCATAACATCGTCAATTCGCTTTATCTGACGCCGAACGCCCTCGAGGATCTCGTGCGCGAGCGCTATGCCCGCTACGAGACGATCAAGGCGAACGAGCAGCGCGCGGAGGAGTACCGCACCGAGGACGCCGACCTGATCGTCGTCGCCTACGGCGCGTCGAGCCGTGTCGCGAGAAGCGCCGTCAATAAGGCGCGCGAGGAGGGCCTCAAGGTTGGCCTCGTCCGCCCGATCACGCTCTGGCCGTTCCCGGCGGACGCGGTGCAGCGCGCGGCAAAGCAGGCGAAGCAGCTTCTCGTCGTGGAGATGAGCATGGGCCAGATGGTCGACGACGTCCGTCTCGCCGCGAACTGCGCCGTGCCGGTCCATTTCTACGGCCGCACGGGCGGCATCATCCCCACGCCGAAGGAAGTGCTCGGCGAAATCAAGAAACTCCTGAAATAAGGCGAAAGGACTGGAATAAAATGGCAGTAGTATTTAAGAAACCGTCCACCTTGACGGATGCGCCGCTGCATTATTGCCCCGGCTGCACACACGGCATCATTCACCGCCTTGTTGCGGAAGCCATTGAGGAGCTGGGCGTTGAGGGCAGAACGGTCGGCGTGGCGTCGGTCGGCTGCTCGGTTATGTGTTACGATTATTTCACCTGCGATATGGTGCAGGCGCCGCACGGCAGAGCGCAGGCGGTCGCCACCGGCCTCAAGCGCGCGAAGCCCGAGAACGTGATCTTCACCTATCAGGGCGACGGCGACCTCGCGGCGATCGGCACGGCGGAAACCGTGCACGCGGCGACGAGAGGCGAGAACATCACGGTCATCTTTGTCAACAACGCGATCTATGGCATGACCGGCGGCCAGATGGCCCCGACCTCCCTGCCGAATCAGGTCACGCAGACCACGCCCTACGGCCGCGATGTGAACACCGCCGGCTACCCGGTGCGCGTCTGCGAGATGCTCTCCACGCTCGACGGCGTCGCGCTCGCGCAGCGCGTCACGGTGGACAGCGTGAAAAACGTCAACATCGCGAAGAAGGCGATCAAGAAGGCGTTCCAGAACCAGCTCGAGGGCAAGGGCTACTCGATCGTCGAGGTGCTCTCCACCTGCCCGACGAACTGGGGTATGTCGCCGGTCGACGCGCTCGGCTGGCTGCGGGAAAACATGCTTCCGTATTATCCGCTCGGCGTATTCAAGGACGGCACGAAGGGGGACAGACTGAAATGAAGGATCTGAACATGGTTTTCGCCGGCTTCGGCGGTCAGGGCGTTCTGTTTGCCGGCAAGGTCGTCGCCTATGCCGGTCTCATCGAGGGCAGAGAGCTTTCGTGGCTCCCCTCCTACGGCCCGGAAATGCGCGGCGGCACCGCGAACTGCAGCGTCTGCCTTTCGGACGAGGC
>OIZU01000254.1_pt1 | contig 50121 bp, 36 predicted proteins | sample 1588661 | NCBI WGS metagenome assembly OIZU01 (sample SAMN03283257) | human gut metagenome | biome: human-associated habitat; material: feces | host: Homo sapiens | place: USA | collected 2013 | reverse complement strand
AGCCATCGGTCTTTTGAGGGGAGTATAAATAATTAATAAGGGGTTGTAGAAAGTGAACTTTCTACGAGTTTAAGTATAATATACAGTTTTCAAAAATGCAAGTAAAACATGAAAAGTTTGACAAAATATGGAAAAAAAGGAAAAAGAGTGAAAAATAAAAGATATATATAAAGTTGAGAATAATATTTGCGGAAAAAGACATAATAGCAATGTACCAATATTTTAGGAGGAAAAAACAATGACAAAAAATTATAGTGACCCAAAAACAAGTAGAAATGATGTTTCAGATGGACAGAACAAAAATACAAGTAACACATCATCCAAGAACAAGAATGCATCGAATACACAGAGTAAAAATAGTGTAAATTCCAAAAATAAGAATGCATCAAATACACAGAGCAAAAATGCATATGATGTAAGAGATAACTATTAGGTAGAGAATCAGAATAAAAGTAGCTGAGTGTGATTTCCTATAAGTAAATGTAAAATGGATGTTACTGTTCACAGTAACAAATGAATAAGGGCATGGTAAAGGTTGTGAAGGAATAAAGCGAAATCTTTACTATGCCCTTTTTTTATAGTAAAATGGGTTTACAGTTCATTGGGAGTGAACAGTAACAAATTGAAGTCGAGCAGCCGCGAGACTTGGCGCGTGATTCTGGTCAGCGTAAGCTGACACATTCTTTACAGAATCACTGCGCATCCTCGCGGAGCGTTTATCTCAGTCGGAGATTGGACTCCCACTGAGACAAATTTGCTGTTACTCACCACCTGAAAGAGGTGGGAGCCTTCTCGACTGAGATAAACACACATAAAAAAGCATGTATTTAGATGTGGAGGAACGAATGAAGAGAGTAGAATTAATTGCCCCTTGTCATTTTGGCCTGGAATCAGTTCTGAAAAGGGAAATCATAGATCTTGGATATGAGATTTCAAAAGTAGAAGATGGAAGGGTTACATTTATAGGAGATGCTGAGGCAATTTGCCGTGCAAATGTATTTTTAAGAACAGCGGAAAGAATTTTGCTGAAGGTTGGCGAATTTGAAGCGAGAACATTTGATGAATTATTTGAAAAAACAAAGAGCCTGCCATGGGAGGATTATATTCCTGCGGATGGAAAATTCTGGGTTACAAAGGCCGCTTCGGTAAAAAGTAAATTGTTTAGTCCATCGGACATTCAGTCTATTATGAAAAAAGCGATGGTTGAGAGAATGAAAATACAATATCATAAAAAATGGTTTGAGGAAACAGGAGCATCTTATCCGGTGCGTGTATTCTTAATGAAGGATGTTGTGACAATCGGTCTTGATACATCGGGAGTATCTCTGCATAAGAGAGGATATCGTCAGCTTTCAAGTAAAGCACCGATTACGGAGACGCTGGCAGCAGCATTGATCATGCTTACACCATGGAAGAAAGACAGAATTCTTGTAGATCCATTTTGCGGAAGTGGAACATTTCCAATAGAGGCGGCAATGATGGCTGCCAATATCGCTCCGGGAATGAATCGTTCATTTACAGCAGAAAGCTGGACGAATCTGATTCCGAAAAAGCTGTGGTATGATACGATTGATGAGGCAAATGAATTGGTAAATGATGATATTGAAGTGGATATTCAGGGATATGATATTGATGCAGATGTGATTCGTGCTGCAAGACAAAATGCAGAAGATGCAGGTGTTGCACATTTGATACATTTCCAGCAAAGACCGGTCAGTGAGCTTAGGCATCCGAAAAAATATGGATTTGTAATTACGAACCCACCTTATGGAGAGCGTCTTGAAGAAAAAGAAGCACTTCCGAAGTTATACAGTGAATTTGGGGAAAGTTTTCAGAAGCTGGATAGCTGGTCTGCCTATATGATTACAAGCTATGAAGATACAGAACGATATTTTGGAAGAAAAGCAGATAAGAATAGAAAGATTTATAACGGTATGTTGAAGACATATTTTTATCAGTTTATTGGACCAAGACCACCAAAACGTACTGTAAAGAACGAAGGAGAGGCGTAAACATGGAAAGAAGAATTGTTTTTGCAACAGGAAATCAAAATAAGATGAAAGAAATCCGTATGATACTGGAAGATTTGGGAATGCCAATCTATTCGATGAAGGAATTAGGAATTGAGGAAGATATCGTAGAAGACGGAGAGACATTTGAAGCAAATGCAGAGATTAAAGCAAGAGCAATTGCGAAACATTTGCCAAATGATATTATTCTGGCAGATGATTCTGGATTGGAAATTGATTATCTGGATAAAGCTCCCGGTGTTTATTCGGCTCGTTTTGCGGGAGAAGATACTTCTTATGATATTAAAAATAATCTGTTGCTGGACAAATTGAAAGGCGTTCCGGATGAGAAGCGTACTGCACGTTTTGTATGTGTTATTTGCGCTGTGTTCCCTGATGGGGCAGTAGAGTCAGCCAGAGGAACTATTGAGGGAAGAATTGCACATGAAATTATGGGTGAAAATGGATTCGGTTACGATCCGATTTTCTATTATCCGGAGTGTCAATGTACAACAGCCCAGATGGATCCGGAGATGAAAAATGAATTGAGCCATAGAGGGAAAGCACTTCGTAAAATGCGTGAAGTGATTGAAAAGAAATACGGAAAGGTAACAGAATGAGAGTATTAATTGTCAGTGATACACATGGAAAACATTACAATCTTGACCGGGCACTGGAAGAGGCAGGCAAAATTGATATGTTTATCCATCTTGGTGATGTAGAGGGTGGAGAAGATTATATTGAAGCAGTAGTAGAATGTGAAAAACATATTGTGGCAGGAAATAATGATTTTTTTTCACAGCTGCCACGAGAGGATGAGTTCTATATAGGAAATAAAAAAGCATTTATTACGCATGGGCATAATTATTCTGTATCTATGACAAAAGAGCAGATTCTCGAAGAAGGAAAGGTGCGAGGAGCGGATATTGTAATGTTCGGGCATACGCATCAACCGTATTTTGAACAGAAAGATGGAATTACGCTTCTTAATCCGGGAAGTCTGTCGTACCCAAGACAGATTGGAAGAAAGGGAAGTTATATGCTTCTTGATGTGAAACCGGATGGGGAGATGAATTTTGAAGAGCGTTATCTTGATATTTAGGGTATTAAGTAGCGATAAGGTCTTATAAGAGACATCAGATATGAATTTCTATCAGACTCCGTCAGCGGGAAATACATATCTGATGTTTTCTTACAGTACGTTATCGCGTGCTTGATGAATGAAAGAGCAGGATTTTACTGGAGAGTATCTGCAAGGTATAGAAAGAGTAGGTTGGGGATGCGTAATTTTACTGAGGAGCATCCTCACGTTATCGAAAACGTGTGATGTAGATGCAAAATTTGCGAAGGAAGTATCTTTAAATTCCAGAAAAGGCAAGATGTAGATGCAATTGTACATGTCAGGCAGGCTGAAAAGCATCTGCAAGTTCGAAGAAAAGCAAGTCGCAGATACGTTGGTCCCCAAAAGAGCATCTGCAACAGTGAATATCAAGGCCTTGTAGATACATCAGTTGTCAATAAAGCATCTGCAACAGCGAATATTAAGCCAGTGCAGATAAAACGGTTGCCACAAAGGCATCTGTACAAGCAAATAACCTCATGATATAGATACATCAGATTCCAGAAAAGTAAATCCATCATCGCTCCACCTATTTCAATCACGATACACCACAAAGCAAGAAAAAGACTATGCAATCCAGCGAATTGGAGTTGGGCTTGCCCGACGAAGCTGAGTAGGAGTGAATAGTCTTTTTCTTGCTTAGAGGCCGTCATGAAGTAAATAGCAAATTTCGTGAATCAAATACATTCTAACATCTTGACAAAACCTCCCTTGAAAGTTATAGTATAATGTGCGTTAGAGGATAGTATTCTAATCAATATGAATAAGATATAAAGATAATGAAAAAGAGGAGTACGCAATTACTGTCGTCAGAGAGAGTCATCCAAAGGCTGTGAGATGATTTCGAAAAAGGGTTGTGGAAGGTAGCTTTGGAATTGGATATTTGAAATTAAGTAGGATATCTCGTGGTTGTTTACGTTATAGAACAAAGAGGTATACAGAAGAGTTGTCTGTATATGAACTTAAGGTGGTACCGCGATGATTCGCCCTTTATGTACGGAAGTATATGAAGGGCTTTTTTAATTTCCACTTTATGTGAAAAAATTGTGACTCATAGTGACAAATCAAAAAAAATAAAATAATATGAAAACAAAAGGAGGACATCATGAAAATTGTGAGTAAAGAACTGGCAAAAACTTATGATCCAAAAGCAATTGAGCAAAAGACATATGAAAGATGGTGTGAGAACAAATATTTTCATGCGGAAGTAGACCGCAGTAAGAAACCATTTACAACGGTAATGCCACCACCGAATATTACTGGTAAGCTTCATATGGGACATGCGTTAGACAATACATTACAGGATATTCTGATCCGTTATAAGAGAATGCAGGGATACAATGCATTATGGATTCCGGGAACAGACCATGCTGCCATTTCTACAGAAGTAAAAGTAACAAATCAGTTAAAGGCAGAAGGAATTGATAAGAAAGAACTTGGACGCGAGGGATTCTTGGAGCGTACATGGCAGTGGAAAGAAGAGTATGCAGGAACAATTGAAAATCAGTTGAAGAAACTGGGTATTTCCTGCGACTGGGACAGAGAACGTTTTACAATGGACGAGGGATGTTCTAAAGCTGTAGAGGAAGTATTTATTAACCTGTATGAAAAAGGATATATTTACAAAGGTTCTCGTATCATTAACTGGTGTCCGAAGTGTAAGACATCGTTGTCTGATGCAGAGGTAGAACATGAAGAGCAGAATGGTAATTTCTGGCATATTAAGTATCCAATCGTAGGAACAGATAGATTCCTTGAGATTGCTACAACACGTCCAGAGACAATGCTTGGAGATAGTGCGATTGCCGTACATCCGGATGACGAGAGATATAAAGATATCGTTGGTAAGAATGTATTGCTTCCATTGGTTAACAAAGAAATTCCAATCGTTGCAGATTATTATGTAGATAAAGAATTTGGAACTGGTGCGGTTAAGATTACACCTGCACATGACCCGAATGACTTTGAAGTTGGAAAACGTCATAATCTTCCAGAGATTAATATCATGAATGATGATGCTACAATCAATGATAAAGGTGGAAAATATGCAGGAATGGACCGCTATGAAGCAAGAAAAGCAATCGTAGCAGATCTGGATGCACAGGGATATCTTGTGAAAGTAGTTCCACATTCTCACAATGTAGGAACACATGACCGTTGCGGAACAACAGTAGAGCCATTGATCAAACAGCAGTGGTTTGTAAAGATGGAAGAGCTTGCAAAACCAGCGATTGAAGCTTTGAAGAGCGGAGAATTAAAGTTTGTTCCAGAACGTTTTGATAAGATTTATCTGCACTGGCTTGAGAATATCAAAGACTGGTGTATTTCACGTCAGATCTGGTGGGGACACAGAATTCCTGCATATTATTGTGATGAATGCGGTGAATTTGTAGTTGCAAAAGAAGCACCGGAGAAATGCCCACATTGTGGATGTACACATTTCACACAGGATGAAGATACTCTGGATACATGGTTTAGTTCAGCATTGTGGCCATTCTCTACACTTGGCTGGCCGGAGAAAACAGAAGATTTGGATTACTTCTATCCAACAGATGTACTTGTAACAGGATATGACATCATTTTCTTCTGGGTAATCCGTATGGTATTCTCAGGAATTGAGCATACAGGCAAGTGTCCATTTAATACAGTATTGATCCATGGATTGGTTCGTGATTCACAGGGACGTAAGATGAGTAAATCTCTCGGAAATGGTATCGATCCACTGGAGATCATCGATCAGTATGGTGCAGACGCACTTCGTCTGACACTGGTTACAGGTAATGCACCTGGTAATGATATGCGTTTCTATAATGAACGTGTTGAGGCAAGCCGTAATTTTGCAAATAAAGTATGGAATGCATCTCGATTCATTATGATGAATATGGAGAAAAATGTAGTAGAAGAGCCGGAAGATTTCTTGTTAAAACCGGCAGACAGATGGATTCTGTCAAAAGTAAACAGTCTGACAAAAGAAATGACAGAAAACATGGACAAATTTGAACTCGGAATCGCAGTTCAGAAAGTACATGATTTCATCTGGGATGAGTTCTGTGACTGGTATGTAGAGATTGCAAAATATCGTATTTACCATGCAGAAGAGGATTCACAGTCAGCACAGTGTGTTTTGTGGGTACTTAAGACAGTTCTTGGACAGGCATTGAAATTACTTCATCCATTTATGCCATTTATCACAGAAGAGATTTATGGTGCACTTGTACCGGAAGAAGAATCTTTGATGATGTCAAAATGGCCTGAGTATAAAGAGGAATGGGAATTCCCAAGAGCAACAGAGGTAATGGAGCATGTAAAAGCAATTACACGCGGAATCAGAAATATGCGTGCAGAGATGAATGTTCCAAACAATAAACGTACAAAAGTTTATATTGTCAGCAGCAATAAATCCTTAATGGAAGCTCTGGAAGTATTTAAAAATTCTGTAAAACCACTGATGCTTGCAAGTGACATTATTCTTCACTATGAAAAGAAAGATGTTGCAGATGATGCAGTATCTATTGTAGTTCCAGGAGCAACTGTATATCTTCCAATGGAAGAGCTGGTTGATTTTGAGCAGGAATTAGAGCGTCTGAAAAAAGAAGAAGAGAAGCTCACAAAAGAAATCGCAAGAGCGAAAGGTATGCTTTCAAATGAACGTTTTGTAAGCAAAGCACCAGAAGCAAAAGTACAGGAAGAAAAAGAAAAACTGGAAAAATACACACAGATGCTGGCACAGGTTCAGGAACGTCTGGAAGGATTAAAGCGATAGAATATACAGATTTAAAATGTCTGTAAATGATATATCTGAGATGGGGATGGATTGACAGTATATGTTGATTATCCCCGTTTTGGACATTTTGGAACAATGTCTTATAGACTAAAAAAACATGTAAGAGATAACGTGACAGATTAGAATAGAGAGGATATCAATGAAGAAGGTGCATATAAAAAAGCCGGATATCAAAGGTACATTTCATAAGATAAAAAATTTGAAAAAGGAAGATATCAAGGCACATTGGAAAGAGAGTAAAGCACGACGACAACGAATTCTTGAGGAAAGAAGAAACAGCAAGTTTGCAAAGAAGATGCAGCCGGTGTACCGATTTATGAATCGATTTTCGCTGGTATTTCATTTCCTTTTAGCATGTATTTTGAATTTCTTTATAGAGGGGATTTCAAGACATTCGTTGATTCAGGCATGGCTCTATATGATAGAGACGCCAAAGGTATTTTTGTTCAATGCTTATCTGATATTTGCAACATTGATGATTGTATATCTGGTGAGGCGACGGGTATTTGCCCGTATTCTGATTAGTGTATTCTGGCTGATACTTGGTATTACAAATGGGTATATGTTGATGAAACGTGTAACACCATTTAATGCACAGGATTTAAAAGTATTGTCAGATGCCATTTCGTTGACAGGAAATTATTTTGGAAAAATGGAATTGATCATGTTGATCATTGGAATTATTGCAGTAGTAATATGGGTGATTTCAATGTGGAGACGTGGTGGACAGTATACCGGTAAGATGCATAGGGTTGCTGCATTTTGTGGGTTGATCGTAAGTTTACTGGGATATGTTGTACTTACGGATGTGGCGATTGATAAACGTGTGATTTCAAATTACTTTGGAAATATTGCGTTTGCTTATGAAGATTATGGATTTCCATACTGTTTTACAGCGAGTGTATTTAATACGGGAATATCTGAACCGGCAGGTTACAGCAAAGAGACGATGGAAGCTATCAATAAAGATGGTGCGCTGAATGTAAGTGAGACAAGTCTGTCAGATGAAAACAAACCGAACATTCTATTTGTGCAGTTAGAGTCTTATTTTGATCCGACAGAAGTAGAATGGCTGCAGTTTTCAGAAGATCCAATTCCGAATTTGCGCAAATTATATAGTGAATATTCATCAGGCTATTTTAAGGTGCCGTCTGTAGGAGCAGGAACTGCAAATACAGAGTTTGAAGTGCTTACAGGAATGAGTATGCGTTTCTTCGGACCTGGAGAGTATCCATATAAAACTTATGCAAAGACAAAAATAATTGAAAGTGCGGCATCATCACTGGAAAAATTGGGATATGGTGCAGAGGCACTTCATAATAATACAGGTAATTTCTATAGTCGTGCACAAGTTTATAATCATATGGGATTTGACCATTACACAAGCAAGGAATTTATGAACGTGCTTCAGACAACACCGAAAGGATGGGCAACAGACGATATTCTTGTTCCACATATTTTAGAGTCAATGGATACAACGAAGCAGCAGGATTTTGTTATGACAATCAGTGTGCAGGGACATGGAGATTATCCGACAGAAAAAGTTTTGGATGATCCTGAAATTATTGTCAGTGGTGTGGAAGACGAAGGAAAGCGAAATGCATGGGAATATTATGTAAATGAAGTTCATGAGATGGACAAATTTGCAGGTCAGTTGATTGAAGCGTTGGAAAAACGCGGAGAACCGACAGTAGTTGTATTTTACGGAGATCATCTTCCTACAATGGGACTTGAAGCAAAAGATATGAAGAGCAAATATCTTTATAATACAAATTATGTTATTTGGGATAACATTGGATTGGAAAAGAAAGACGGGAACTATGCAGCATATCAGATTATGGCAGAAGTGTTTGATCGTTTAGATATCCATACAGGAACATTTTTTAATTACCATCAGCAGAGAAAAGATACAAAGAATTATCTGGCAGATCTTGAACTGCTCCAGTATGACGTTTTATATGGAAATCAGTATGTATATGAAAATACAGGCAAGCCGATCACAGAAGGTCATATGGTCATGGGTGTGAAAGACACATCTATTTCGGATATTGTAGAACAGTTGGATGGAACTTATAGCCTTTATGGAGAGAATTTTACAAAATATAGTAAGATTTATATCAATGATGAAAAACAGACAAGTTCATTTTTAAATAATACACGAATTGACCTAAAGGAAGCAGAATTACAAGATGGTGATGTGGTTTATGTGGCGCAGGTTGGTTCAAGTAATACGATTTTCAGGACTTCTAAGAAATATGAGTATAAAGACGGAGCATTAAAAGAACTTCCGACAGATCCGAATGACCCGGAAACAGGAAGAAATGCATTTGTAGGAAAAGACGCAGGAGAACAATAATGACCTATGATAAGGCAGTGGAATACATTAATGAGATTCCAAAATTTACAAAAAAAAATACGACGGAGCATACGAAAGAGTTTTTAAAGAGACTTGGAAATCCACAGGATAGCTTAAAAGTAATCCATGTTGCAGGAACAAATGGAAAAGGTTCCGTGAGTTCCTATCTGGATGCAATGCTTCGTGCCCAGGGGAAGACAGTTGGTCTTGCACTGTCTCCTCATTTAGTAAAAATGAATGAAAGAATTGTAATCAATCATCAAATGGTCGATGATGATACATTTCTAAATGTATTTGAACAGGTCAAAGAAAAAGTAGAAGGGATGGTGGAAGATGGTCTTCCACATCCTACTTTTTTCGAGTTTTTATTTGGCATGGTACTGATAGCATTTGCACAAGCGAAGGTGGAGTATGCAGTGCTTGAAACGGGTCTTGGAGGAAGACTGGATGCGACGAATTGTGTTGAACATCCAATCTGTTCAGTAATCACATCAATTGGAATGGATCATATGCAGTATCTTGGCAATACATTGGAAGAAATTGCCACGGAAAAGGCTGGAATCTTAAAAAATGCTGTGCCGGCTTTTTACATTGAAGGGCAAAAAGAAAGCAATCAGGTGATTGAAAAACGTGCAAAAGAACTTGGGATTCCATGTAAAAAAGTCTCGAAAAATGCGTTCGAAATTCTTGAAATTAATGAGAAATATATTGCATTTTCATGTGCAAATGCGTATTATGGAGATGTTACATGGAAACTAAACAACACCGGACGATATCAGGCAGAGAATGCAATGCTTGCGTTGGAGGTAATGCGTTATCTGTTTGGCACTGAAGGAAAATTACAAAAGTGGCAGGAAACACTTAGTGCATGTAAAGTAGGCGGGCGAATGGAAGAAGTCCTCCCACATATTTACATTGATGGGGCACATAATATCAGTGCGATCGAAAGATTTGTTGAGAGTGTTCCAAAGGATACTACAGGAATTGGAATTTTATTTTCTGTGGTAGAAGATAAAGATTATGAGGAAATGATTGCTTGTCTTTGTCAGCATGTGGATGCAGATTTTTTTGTGATCACACATATAGCAGATAAGCGTGCTGCAGATACAGAAAAGTTAGCAGAGATATTTCGTCAATATACAGAAAAACCGGTTATCGTGCAGGATTCGTTGAAGGCTGCATGGAACTATGTGACATCCAATCAGAAAGACAGGACAATTTATTGTCTGGGATCGTTGTATCTGGTGGGGATGGTCAAAGATTTGATAGAGGAGGAGTCAAATGCTAGATTTTGAAGAAGAACTGAAGAAGTTTAAACCAAGTCTGGAAGTAGAAGATATTGAAGATGCCGTTTATCAGGAAGAGATGACAGATGTGATGGACCTCCTGAATAAGGTAATGGATCAACAGAAAAATTAGAAAGATTATGGTGAGCATAGATGGACTATACGAAGAAAATCATGCATTGTTCCAATTATTGGTACAATGATGGCCTGAGAAAAGCGCAGATTCGGGATTTATCGGGAGCGATTCTCTCACTTCGACAAAGTTTACAATATAATAAGGGGAATATTGCTGCCAGAAATCTACTTGGATTAGTTTATTATGGCAGGGGAGAAGTAGCAGAGGCACTGGTAGAGTGGATTATCAGTAAGAATTTGAAACCACGTGATAATATTGCAAATGAATATATACAGCGTGTTCAGGATTCATCCAGACGACTGGAGGCTATGGATCATGCAATTCAGGTGTATAATCAATGTCTGCAGTTATGCAGACAGGGAAGCATTGATATGGCAATTTTGAAACTGAGACAGGTTATCGGAGGTCATCCGACCTTTGTTAAAGCATATCAATTGCTGGCATTGATCTATATTCAGGATGGACAATATCCGAAAGCAAATTCATTGCTTCGCACTGCATCCAAACTGGATACAACCAATGCAACTACGTTGCGTTATATGCATGAACTCGAACTGCATCGAAGTAAGGTGCCTGCAAGGTCAGAGAAGAAAAAAGAAAAGAGAAAAAAGAAAAATTCTGTGGAATATAAGGATGGCAATGAAACAATTATTCAGCCAGCATATCATATAGTAAAGACAATTGCAGGAAAATTCACAATTATGAATATTATAATTGGAGCATTGATCGGAGCGATGATTGTATGGTATCTCGTTGTTCCGTCTGTCAATCAGTCGAAATCAGAGAAGACAAATAAGCAGATTATTGAATACAGTGAGCAGATTAATGCCATGAAGGCACAAATCAGTGCAATGACAAGAACGCTGGACAATTATCGTACAGCAGGTAGTGATTCGGAGGCAGCAGCGCAGAATGCTGCAAGTACTTCAGACAGCTATGAGAATCTGATGTCTGCATCAACACAATATAATTCAGGAAACTATACTTATGATGTGATTGCAGATTCACTTTTGAATGTTAATCGTGATCTGCTTGGAACATCCGGTCAGGAGATGTATGATGAGATGACAGGAGAGGTTTATCCATCTGCCTGTGAGATTAAATACGAAGCCGGAATAGAGGCACTGGATGTTGCAAATTATAGCTCTGCGATAGACAACTTGTCTAAAGTCGTAAGAATGAATGCTGATTACGATGACGGAGGCGCAAGACTTAATTTAGGTATTGCATATCTAAGAAGCGGAGATAATGACAATGCAATTGCCAATTTCCAAGCTGTAGTTCAGGAATATCCAGATACAGATTATGCACAAGAAGCAACAAACAATCTGAATATGATTTCACAGAGTACTGAAGAAACACAGAAAACAGAATAATAAGTTTCCGGATATTTGAAATATACGGAAGAATAAAATATACAAAAGAGGTAATTATGTAGAAGATACATAATTCCCTCTTTTTTCTTTTACAAAGAATAAAAGAAGATATGAAATACTGCAGATAAAAGATTGTAATACGAAAAAATATGACAGGAGGTAAAACAAGATGGATTATCAAGTGCAGGAAAATTGTCTGACAATATTTCTTCCAAAAGAAGTAGATCATCATAATGCGGAAGAAATACGGAAAAGTGCAGATTCAGTTATCGAAAAAAATCATATCAAATATGTGATTTTTGATTTTAAAGATACGGAGTTTATGGACAGCTCAGGAATCGGAGCAATAATGGGACGATATCGCATGATACAGCTTATAAATGGAGAAGTGTGGGCGGTACATACAAATGCAAGAATTAAAAAAATATTAACATTGTCAGGGATGACGAAAATAATGCAGATATATGAGGAGGAACAGGAAAATGGGGAACACAAATGAAATGGAAGTGATCTTTGACAGCCGTTCTGCAAATGAAAGCTTTGCAAGAGTCGCAGTTGCGGCATTTTTAACGCAATTAAATCCAACTGTGGAAGAGGTGTCAGATGTAAAAACAGCAATATCGGAAGCAGTTACGAATTGTATTATACATGGATATGAAAATGAAATAAAAAAGATTTACATACGCTGTGAAATTAATGCACATACATTTTATGTGTCAGTCAGAGATGAAGGAAAAGGAATTGAAGATGTAAAGCAGGCAATGCTGCCTATGTATACCACAAAACCAGAAGCAGATCGGTCTGGTATGGGATTTTCGTTTATGGAAGCATTTATGGATCAGGTAGAAGTGGAATCCATACCGGGAGAAGGAACCGAAGTGAAAATGAAAAAAACAATTGGTAAAGGAAGAAATGCATGGACCACACAATCGCTTTAATTCAAAAATCACACGAAGGAGATAAAGCGGCAAGAGAACAATTGGTAGAGGAAAATGTAGGGCTAATCTGGTGTGTGGTAAAGCGTTTTTATGGACGAGGACTTGAAAATGAAGACTTATTTCAGATAGGAAGCATTGGACTTCTTAAAGCCATTGATAAATTTGATCTTTCATATGATGTGAAATTCTCAACCTATGCAGTTCCGATGATTTCAGGAGAAATTAAGAGATTTTTGCGTGATGACGGGATGATAAAAGTGAGTCGTACACTGAAAGAATTATCTTATAAAATATTTCAAACCAGAGAAAAATTACTGGATTTATTGGGACGGGAACCAACCATTGAAGAGCTTGCAGAAAAAATGCAGATAGACAAAGAAGAAATAGTAGAAGCACTGGAGGCCGGAAGTGAAGTAGAATCCATTTATAAACCAATACATCAGAAAGAGGGAAATGAGATCCGGCTGATGGATAAGCTGGAAGAAAAAGAACACAGAGAAGAAAAGATACTGGATCATATGTTGTTGCAGCAGTTGCTTGGGACATTGGAAAAAGAAGAACGCACATTGATCTATATGAGGTATTTTCAAGATAAAACACAGTCGCAAGTGGGAAAAGAATTAGGAATATCGCAGGTACAGGTTTCCAGAATGGAGAAGAAGATTATGGAAAATTTAAGGAAAATTGGAACATAGAATCAGAGAAGGCATTTGATCAAGTTATGTATATTTTAAAGAGAAGAGAAAATACTAAAGAGCATATCAAAAAAAGTACATGAAATGGAGATGAAAAGTTTGGAAGATGGAAGAAGAAAAATAAGAATATGCCTGACAATTATGTTGATAGCTGCGGTGATATTAGGTGTTTGCTATTATTATAGTGCTGCCGGGAAGGCTGAGCGTTACGAATCAGAAGAGATGTTAGTAAATTCTGAGGAGAAATGCAATGGCTGTTAAGCAGGAAACGCTATATATAAAGGGTGATAAAAATATAGAAGTGACAAAGCCAGAGGTAACGCTGGGGGATATTTTGTCTATGGAATGTAGTAATCAAAATGTAATTCCGAGGCTTAAAACGATTAAGGTTATGAAAATGCAGGAGAAAAACGGACAGCGCAAAGTCATATCTATTTTAAAAATTATAAAATTAATACATGAAATATATCCGAACATGGATGTCCAAAATTTGGGCGAGACAGATATTATCGTAACTTACGAAGAGCAAAAATCAGCAGGGATGATAAGCTATCTGATCAAAACCGGGTTTACCGCAGTATTGACATTTACAGGTGCGGCATTTGCAATCATGACATTTAACAATGATGTATCAGTTAGAAAATTATTTTCTCAAATCTATCAATTGATGACTGGAATAAAACCACAGGGTTCTACAATCTTAGAACTAAGTTATTCCATCGGACTTACGATAGGAATACTATTGTTTTTTAATCATTTTGGAAAGAAAAAGTTTTCAGTGGACCCTACACCGTTGGAGGTACAAATGCGAACTTATGAAAATGAAATACAGACAACCCTTGTAGAAAATGCTTCAAGAAAGGGGAAAGAACTGGATGCTGATACGTCAAATTCTAATGGCAGTAATCGGTCTTAGCGCAGGAATATTAGTAGCGGGAGGACTGTTTGGATTTATTATTGAATTAGGTGTCATCGCTGATTTCGCAGATCGGACACATACAGGAAATAAAATTCATTTGTATGAAGACTGTGCCGCTTTAGGAGGAATTATAGGGAATGTTATTTTTGTATATTCGATACCGATTCCTTATGGCAAAATTTTGCTTATTCCGATAGGGCTGCTAATCGGGATTTTTGTCGGGTGTTGGGCGATGGCACTGGCAGAAATTCTAAATGTTTTTCCGATATTTATCCGTAGATTAAAAATAACAAAATATATTGCTGGATTGATATGTGCAATGGCATTGGGAAGGGGAGTCGGAGGCGTGATATATTTTTTCCTGATGCATTGATAATTTTAATATGGTACATTTTTATAAAAAGAATTATAATTACAGTAGTTATAATTTGAGGAGGCAAAAGATGAAAAAAATTGGATTTATCGGAGTTGGAATCATGGGAAAATCCATGGTGCGAAATCTTATAAAAGCAGGATTTGAGATGCATATTTATGCTCGTACAAAATCGAAAGTAGAAGATGTTGTTAAAGAAGGGGCTATTTTTCATGATAGCATTGCAGATTGCGTCAAGGAATGTGAGGCTGTTATTACAATAGTAGGATTTCCTGTCGATGTTGAGGAAGTTTATTTTGATAAAGGAAATATTTTAGATAGTGTACAACAAGGCACATATTTAATTGATATGACAACTACAAGTCCGATGCTGGATCAGAAAATTGCAGAAGAGGGAAAAAAGAAAGGGCTTCATGTTTTGGATGCACCTGTTACAGGTGGAGATATAGGAGCAAAAAACGGAACACTTTCTATTCTTGTAGGTGGTGAAAAAGCAGATTATGAAGCTTGTATGCCATTGTTTGAGGCAATGGGGACAAATATTAATTATCAAGGTGGTATCGGGTGCGGACAGCATGCAAAACTTGCGAATCAGATTATGATAGCAGGAACGTTGTCAGGAGTATGCGAAGCATTTACTTATGCAAAAGCAAAAGGGCTGGACCTTCAGACATTGCTTGATTCCGTGTCGACAGGGGCAGCTGGAAGTAAGCAGTTAGATATTTTTGGACCTAAGATTTTAGAGGGGGATTATGCTCCGGGATTTTTTATGAAACATTTTATTAAGGATATGAAATTGGCACTTACAGAAGCAAATATGAGTAATATTAATTTAGACGTTTTAAGTCAGGTGCTTGCAAATTATGAATTATTGCAAGCAGAAGGTTATGGAGAATTAGGAACGCAGGCGCTTATTAAATACTATGAAGAAGAAATGGAGGAATAAAAAACATAATTATGGGGCTGTCGGTTAATTTCCCGACAGCCCCATAGTCGCTTCTTACGAAAATCTGTCACTATAAAATTACTTTAATGTCATAATAAGACTTTTTCCGGCCTGGACCTCGCCTTTTTCACATACGAGCTCTTTTCCGTCTAAATCTGAACTAATCAGAACAGGAGTAATGGAGTTGCGTCCGGTCTCTTTGATGAATTCCAAATCTGCTTCTGCAATCAAATCTCCAGCTTTTACTTTATCTCCAATCTTTGCATAAATGTGGAAACATTTTCCATTCAGTGCAACTGTCTCAAGCCCCATATGTATTAAAATTATCACTCCACTTTCTGAAGTTATTTCATAGATATGGCCTGTTTCTACTATTTTGGATACGACTCCGTCAACTGGGCTTACAATCTTTCCGTCAGTTGGGATGATTGCAATGCCGTCTCCAAGTATTTTTTCTGTAAATATTGGATCTGGTACATCTGTAATTGCAACTGCTGTACCAGTCATTGGTGCTAAAATTACTTCTTGTGTTTTTCCTTGATTCTTCATATCTAAATCCTCCGCTAGATAATACATGTTCTTTTCCTCATTTTACAAATTCTTAATTATAGTCACTGCTTTAATAAATTTCAATCCTCTTTTGAAATTTGTTTCAGAATTCTATGTTTTGCATATTTTAGGGCACTGGTTTCATAAGTTTGTTATTCAGAATTTAATAGATTACTATTTACTTCCGTGACAACCACTACGCTGATAGGCACGGAGGATGCCGTTGCTGGTCACAGTTAGTGTTAACAGTAACCAGAACCATATAGTCATCTAATGAACTAAAAATCTATCTTGCAATCTATTCCCAGCATATGCTAAAGTATAGAAAAGCATATTTCTATACGAAATCTAAGGGGCATCGCACCATCTATATTCTAATAACATTTCAGAAATCTATGCTTTGATACCACAAAACATGTAAAAAAGCAGAAGAGGGCTGGAAGAGAGTGAAGATAGAGGAAGTTCCTTCTGCAAAAGGAGGAAAAATGAATACTGAGTTGAAAAATGCTGTATTAGCGACAGACCTCAAAGCACAGTATGATGCGTGTGCAAAAAAATTGCTTGGCTACAAAGACATACTGGCACGAATTTTGATAGAGGCAGTCGAGGAGTTCCGGGGAATATCACCGGAAGAAGTGAAGTCATTGATTGAAGATGACATACAAATCGGAAAGGTTCCGGTTGATTCGGGAATTACAAATGTAATTGTCGGAGTGGATGAAGATGGCAAAGAAATTATAGGAATGAATACAGTAAATGAAGAGCTGAATGCCGGATACATTTTATTTGATATTATTTTTTACGTGCGCTTGCAAGATGGGCACTCGAAGATTATCATAAATGTAGAGGCACAGAGAAAAGAACCAACAGAATATGACATTCTTAACAGGGCCATTTTTTACGTTAGCAGAGAAATCTCATCCCAGAAAAACAGAGAGTTTGTGAATAGCAATTATAACGATATTAAGAAAGTTTATTCCATTTGGATATGTATGAATATGCCAGAGGACAGTATGAATCATATTCATCTGATAAACGATACGATCATAGGAAATCAAATTTGGAAAGGAAGAGAAGATTTAGTTAATATCGTTATGGTAGGACTGGCAAAAGAAATCTCAGCCAAAGAAGAAAAATATGAATTACACCGACTTTTAGGAACGTTATTGTCAGAAACATTAAAGGAAGAGGAAAAATTAGATATACTCAAAAATGAATATCATATACCGATGAAAAAATCAATAAAGGAGGATGTGAAAATAATGTGCAATTTGAGTGAAGGAATAGAAGAGCGTGGAATAATAAAAGGAAAAGCAGAGCTACTCAAGCAACAAGTCCAAAAGAAACTTGCTAAAGGCAAGAGCATTGAAGTCATTGCAGATGAATTAGAGGAGGAAGTGGCAGATATCAAGGTGCTCATTGATGAATTGGAAGCAAAATAATAATAGAAGACGAGCTTTATTCCCACTTGTCTTTTCATGAAATTTTATATACAATCATATGACAAGAAGGGATAAATGGTGAAATGCTATGAGAACATATAAATTAACAATTGCATATGATGGCTCCAGATTTCGAGGATGGCAGCGACAGCCGGACACGGAACTGACAATTCAAGGAATTTTGGAGCGTGATATTAGTGAGTATGTGGGATATAAAGTAGAGGTGAATGGCTCCGGGCGTACAGATGGCGGAGTACATGCGTCCGGGCAGACAGCCAGTATTATTCTATCAGGTAAGGTGGATGAGCCAGTATTTCTTACAGAGATAAATGAGAAAATTCCGGAGGACATCCGTATTGTGAATATGGAACTTGCAAGGAATGGGTTTCATGCACGTCACAGTGCAAGAGGTAAGAGATATGAATATACGATTGATACCGCAGAAAAAGCAGATGTATTTCTGAGAAAATATTCATTTCATTATCCGGAAATGATTAATGTGAAAAAGATGGAGAAAGCAATCGAATATTTGCGAGGAAGTCATGATTTTGCAGGATTTACAGATCGACCGGATGAAAAGTCCACAACAAGAAGAATTTATGATATAATAGTTAGGCAAGACGGACATAGACTTAGAATTGAGTATACCGGAAGTGGATTTATGTATCATATGGTAAGAATTTTAACAGGAACACTGCTGGAAATTGGTAGTGGGAGAAGAAGTCCGGAAAGCATAAATGAGATAATTGAGTCCGGTCAACGTGCAGATGCGGGATTTTTAGTACCTGCAAGTGGACTATGCTTGAAAGAGGTGTTTTATAAATAATGAAATTAGTATCATGGAATGTAAACGGAATCCGGGCATGTGTGCAAAAAGGATTTCTTGATTTTTTTAATGAGATCGATGCAGATATTTTTTGTATTCAGGAGTCAAAGATGCAGTCCGGACAGTTAGAACTTGACTTGCAGGGGTATAATCAATATTGGAACTATGCAGTGAAAAAAGGATATTCTGGAACTGCGGTATTTACCAAGAAAGAACCAATTCAAGTAAGCTATGGAATCGGAATAGAGGAGCATGATCAGGAAGGTCGTGTAATAACGTGTGAATTTGAGGATTTTTATTTTGTTACGGTGTACACACCAAATTCTCAAAATGAGTTGAAACGTCTGGCTTATCGTATGCGATGGGAAGACGATTTTCGTGCATATTTAAAGTCTCTGGAAATGAAGAAACCGGTTATTGTGACTGGGGATATGAATGTTGCTCATAAGGAAATTGATTTGAAAAATCCGAAAACAAATCGTAAGAATGCAGGATTTACAGATGAGGAGAGACAGAAGTTTACAGAGCTTTTAGATGCAGGATTTATCGATACATTCCGATATTTTTATCCGGAGCAGGAAGGAGTATATTCCTGGTGGTCTTATCGCTTTAAAGCAAGAGAGAAGAATGCCGGATGGAGAATTGATTATTTTTGCGTATCAGAATGTCTGAAAGACAGATTGCAGGATGCACAGATTCTAACAAACGTAATGGGTTCAGACCATTGTCCAATTGTATTGGAATTAAAAGACAAATAAATAATAGGAGGCGGTCATCGTGACTAAAATTGACATTATTTCTGGATTTTTAGGAGCTGGAAAGACAACATTTATTAAAAAGCTTTTAAAGGAAGCATTTAAAGGAGAACAGGTTGTTCTGATTGAAAATGAATTTGGAGAAATTGGTATTGATGGTGGATTTTTAAAAGAAGCCGGGATTGAGATTAAAGAGATGAATTCAGGCTGTATCTGCTGTTCACTGGTAGGTGATTTTGAGAAATCTTTAAAAGAAGTAATCGACACATATCATCCGGATAGAATTTTGATCGAGCCATCGGGAGTTGGAAAGCTTTCAGATGTTATCAAAGCAGTACAGGATGCACAGGTTAATCTTGATGCACAGTTGAACAGCTTTACAACAGTTGTTGATGTGACTAAATGTAGAATTTACAGTAAAAACTTTGGAGAATTTTTCAGCAATCAGATTGAGTATGCAGGAGCAATTATTTTAAGCAGAACAGACAAAGCAAAACATGAGAAGGTTGAAGAAAGTGTTGCTATCTTACGTGGATTAAATGAGAAAGCACCAATCATCACAACTCCAATCGAGCAGCTTTCAGGAGAGAAATTGCTTGAAACAATGGAAGGAAGCAAGTCTCTGGAAGAAGAACTTTTGGCTGAGATCGTTTGCCCGGAATGCGGCGGACATCATGATCACGACCACGACGAGCATGAGCACCATCATGATCACCACCACCATGATCATGATGACGAGTGTGGATGCGGATGCGGCCATGATCACCATCATGACCATCATGGACACCACCATGCAGACGAAGTATTTACAAGCTGGGGTACTGAGACAATACAGACTTATACAAAGGATGAAATTAGTAATATCCTGAAAACTCTGGAATCTGATTCTGCATACGGAACAATTCTTCGTGCAAAAGGTATGGTTGCAGGTGCTGACGGAGAGTGGATTTACTTCGATATGGTACCGGAAGAGCATGAAGTCAGAACCGGAGCAGCAGAGTATACAGGAAGAATCTGTGTTATCGGTTCCAAATTGGACGAGCATAAACTCGAAGAGTTGTTTGGGATTACAAAATAATTGAACGAAAGAAACTGAACAGATAGAAAAAGTATCGTTCACAGATAGTGCAGCAGTGCTGATAAGTATGAGAGATGTGCTATCTGTGAATTGTGGTATAAAAGGAGAAAAGTATGGAACCAGATGTTATGGTCTATCTTATGACTGGATTTCTTGATAGTGGAAAGACTCAGTTTTTGAAATTTACATTAGAGCAGGAATATTTTCAGATTGAAGGCACAACACTTCTGATTCTCTGTGAAGAGGGAGAAGAAGAATACAGCCCTGAGATGCTGAGAGAACATCGTATTGTGATGGAAACAGTAGAAGATCCGGAAGATTTGACAGAAGAATGGCTGGCACAGATGGATGAAAAATATCATCCGGAGAGAGTTGTCATTGAGTACAACGGAATGTGGAAAGTCAGTGATTTTGAGAGCTTGAAGCTGCCGAAAGGATGGGCAATCGAGCAGAAGATTACAACTGTAGATGCAAGCACATTCCAGGTATATCTTGCAAATATGAAACCATTGTTTGTGGAGATGGTTCGTAACTCAGAGCTGGTATTATTTAACCGGTGTCATGAGATCAAACCGCTTGCGGGATATCGTCGTAGTGTCAAGGTTGTAAGTCCTCAGGCTGAAGTTATCTTTGAGGATGAGAATGGCGAAGTGGAAAATATTTTCGAGGACGAAGTGCCATACGACCTGAAAGCAGATGTAATTGAGATTCTTCCGGAAGATTACGGAATCTGGTATGTGGATATGATGGAGAACCAGGAACGGTATGACGGGAAAGTTGTAGAATATACAGCCAGAGTTATGAAGCCTAGGAGTTTCCCAAGCAAATTATTCCTTCCGGGAAGAATGGCAATGACTTGCTGTGCAGATGATACGACATTTTTAGGATATATATGTAAGAGTTCCTATGCACCAAAACTAAAAGCCGGAAGCTGGGTGAAAGTACGTGCAAAAGTAACCTATGAGAAGCTGGCAATGTATCGTAGTGTGGGACCAGTGCTGAATGCAGAACATATTGAAGAAGCAGAACCGATTGAACAGATGGTATATTTTAATTAGCGAGGAGATATGGCATGGAAAAGAAATATGATGTAATTGCAATGGGAGAATTGCTGATAGATTTTACAATGAATGGAACCAGTGAACAAGGGAACAACATGTTTGAGGCATGCCCGGGCGGGGCTCCGTGTAATGTTCTTGCTTTGCTCAATAAGATGGGGAAAAAGACCGCATTTTTGGAAAAATAGGAAAAGATCAGTTTGGAACACTTTTGAGAAATACATTGGATGAGGTTGGGATTGACACTTCTAATTTGTATGTTGATGAGGAAGTAAATACAACACTTGCATTCGTTCATACATTTCCAGATGGAGACAGAGAATTTTCGTTCTATCGGAATCCGGGAGCAGATATGATGTTATCTGTCGATGAAGTGAAGCCGGAATTTATAGAGCAGGCAAGATTATTCCATTTTGGAACATTATCCATGACACATGAAGGAGTCAGAGAAGCAACGAAAAAGGCTGTTCAGACAGCAAAAGAAAAAGGATTGCTTGTATCCTTTGACCCGAACTTACGTCCTCCGCTGTGGAAATCACTGGACGATGCGAAAGCACAGATGGAGTATGGATTCCAGTATTGTGATATCTTGAAGATTTCTGATAATGAGATTCAGTTCGTCTCAGGAAAAGAAGATTACGAAGAAGGAATTCAGTATTTGCAGGAGAAATACCATATTCCGTTGATTCTTCTCACGATGGGAAAAGACGGAAGTCGTGCATATTATAAAGGGATGCGTGTAGAACGTGCCGGATTCAAGTGCAAGACGATCGAGACAACCGGAGCGGGGGATACATTCTGCGGAAGTTCGTTGAATTTCCTGTTAGATCATGATTTCCAGAATCTTACAGAAGCGAAACTTGGAGAGATGCTTACATTTGCAAATGCGGCAGCGGCAATCGTAACGACCAGAAAAGGTGCGATTCGTGCGATGCCGGAGCGTGCAGAAGTGGAAGAACTGATGAATAAATAGATATAAAAAGTATGCAAGAGAATCTGCCAGCAATGCCATTAAGCCAGGTGTTGGCATTGACCACAGTGGTGTCAGGCACCAATGTGGTCAAAATAGCATCAACTTAAGCAAAAGTGAATGATGAGAATAACGTTTTAGACCAGCTCCGAAAAAAGGAGTAATGAATTGTAAAGTATCGCACTAAAAAAAGGCGTACTTTAACAAGCCTTTGATACATTGAAGTAATGCCTGAGGAGAGTAAGAATGCAACTTTCTATCAAAAGCATGGTTTTTCTATTATGAGTGATGGCGTTCCAATGCAGATAACGAACTCGTTAAACGAAAGTAAGAATTAAGATATGAGGAACACAATGGCATTGCCAATGTAGGCTTTTACGTGTGGATTTGAAACGGTATCAGTGGAAGTGCTGACCATATGAGAAAACTACAGATATAGAATATGAATCAGATGCAGGAGGGACGCAGACAAAGTGAGGAAATTAGGGAGTTCTTACTTTATCTGCGTCCTTTTTTGAGTCTCTTGCGGTGTCAGCTTTTCTTCGGATTTTTCCGGTACTGGAGTGGTGTTACACCGAATTTCTTCTTAAATGTATTCTGAAAATGGCTCTGACTGGAAAAACAGAGGTAGTTGCTGATGACACTTAGTGGCTTGTTTGTGTATTGCAATAATCTGCGGGCTTCTTCCAGTTTGCAGCGTGTGATAAAGGTGCTTACGGTAAAGCCAAGTTCCTGTTTGAAATAGGCGGAGAAGTAAGAGCGGCTGAATCCTACATAATCTGCCACATCATCTACGGTAAGATGCTGATTAGTATGCTGCTGGATGAAGTGAATTGCCTTCTGCATGATATCATTGGAAGAAATCGGCGTCTGCGACTCATATACTTTTTGTGCAAAGATATATGGAATTTTACTCAACAGCTCATTGAGGGCTTCCGGATTCTGTATACGTTCCGCTGTCTGGATAAATTCATCGGACAGTCGGTATGCCGTATCATAATCCACCCCGCCTTCAATTGCCGCACGGGTATACAGTGTAATGGATACGATCAGGATATTTTTTATCTGCCGCAGGGAAGTCGGCCCTACAATTCCCACATGAGCGATTGAGTCATTGACTTCCAGAGACTGAACCCCCTCTATATTTCCCATGCGGATGAGATTTAATATCAAATCCTCCAATTCATAGGATTTATTGTGAAACGCTTCTTTCTGATGAACGGTTTCTTCTGCAATGGAATTGTCCGCAGGAAGGTGAACTTCATTAACAGGAAGAAACTCAGACAGGCTGCATTTTTCCCTGTTGAGGCTGTAATTTACAAACAGGAGTTTAATCAAAAATGCATTCTGACTGGTCTGTGGTATGGCATCAAGAAATTTCCGAAAATTCTCCTGATTATTTCCTGCAACAATAAAATCAACGCACATCAGATGCAAATCCGCAGAGGTATAAGGGATATTGTTCACCGGACCGAAAACAAGACTCCAATCAGGCGTTTCCTTCAATATAATTCTTCCAAAATAAACACCGTATTCTGTTGCGGTATAAGAAATATACCGACTGCCTGAGGCTGTAGCTTTATCGGATTGCCGTAGTTTCTTTTCACCGTCCAGCCACAGCTTTTCCATATATTTTTCCGGAGGATAACAGAACTCCGGCAGTTTTGGCACGCAGAAGGTTAATCGGTCACCTTCATACAGATATACCGGGATGTTGGCATCCAAATGGAACAGCTTCATATAATTCTGAATATCTTCTGACCGGGTCATTTTGCAGTCCTCCTATTTCAATATTATTCTTAAAATTTTCACAAATGCAGTTTAAATATACAATAAATCATTTGAATTTGCAATATTCTACAAATATCTTTGCGTAAAATATAACCATACTCATTGAGATGCACCGAATGCACAACAGATAATAACTCAATGGATTTTAAATGGAGGTAATAGCATGAATCAGAATGAAATCAAAGCTCTGATTTCTCAGATGACTCTGGAAGAAAAAGCAGGAATGTGTTCCGGCGCAGACTTCTGGCATTTGAAAGGCGTTGAACGTCTTGGTATTCCGTCTGTTATGGTAACGGACGGACCTCACGGGCTCAGAAAGCAGAGCGGAGAGGCAGACCACCTGGGAATCAACGACAGCATCAAGGCAGTCTGTTTCCCGGCAGGATGTGCAACCGCATCCAGCTTTGACCGTAAGCTTGTCCGAAAATTAGGCGAGACAATCGGAGAAGAATGTCAGGCAGAAAATGTCAGCACGATTTTAGGACCGGCAATGAATATCAAACGTTCGCCGCTCTGTGGAAGAAACTTTGAATATTATTCAGAGGACCCATATCTTTCCACGGAAATCGCATCCGCTATGGTAGAGGGCGTACAGAGCAAGAACGTAGGTACCAGCGTAAAACATTTTCTGGCGAACAATCAGGAAAAATGCCGTATGACAAACTCATCAGAAGCAGACGAGCGGACGCTCCGTGAGATTTATCTTGCTTCCTTTGAAGGAGCAGTAAAACAGGCAAAGCCATGGACGGTTATGAATTCCTACAACCGCATTAACGGAACCTATGTAGGAGACAGCGAAGAATACTTGACAGACATTCTTCGGAAGGAATGGGGATTCGACGGCTATGTCATGTCTGACTGGGGCGCAGTCAACAACCGTGTTCAGGCATTGAAAGCAGGTCTGGATTTGGAGATGCCGTCAAGCAACGGTATCAACGACGCACAGATTGTCAAGGCAGTTCAGGAAGGAACACTGGACGAGGCGGTTGTCAATCAGGCATGCGAACGGATTGTAAATATCATTTTCCGCTATACGGAAAACAGAGATGAGACGGCGGTGTTCAATCTGGAGAAAGACCATGAGACGGCGGCTGCAATCGAAGCGGAGTGTATGGTATTATTAAAAAATGAAGAGGCCATTCTTCCGCTGAAAAAAGAGAAGAAGATTGCATTTATCGGAAAATATGCAGAGGCGCCGAGATATCAGGGCGGCGGCAGCTCCCATATCAACAGCTTTAGAGTAGAATCTGCTCTGGAAGCGGTAAAAGGCATTGCAGAGGTTACCTATGCACAAGGGTATGAGGATGTGGAAGACAAAGTAGATTATGCGCTGCAGGCACGTGCCGTAGGAGTGGCGGCTGAAGCAGACATTGCGGTGATTTTCGCAGGACTCCCGGATAACTTCGAATCCGAAGGTTACGACAGAACGCATCTGAATCTCCCGGATTGTCAGAACCGCTTAATCGAGGAAATTCTGGAAGTACAAAAAGATGTTATCGTTGTATTACATAACGGTTCTCCGGTTCTTATGCCGTGGAAGGATAAGGTAAAGGGAATCATAGAGGCATACCTTGGAGGACAGGCTGTCGGCAAAGCAACAGTAAATGTATTGTTCGGACAGGTGAACCCAAGCGGACGTCTGGCAGAGACATTTCCTCTTCGCCTGGAAGATACGCCTTGCTATCTGACTTACGGAAAAGGAAAAGAGAAAGCAGTATATCAGGAAGGCGTATTCGTCGGATACCGGTACTATTGCACCAGAAACCGGGAAGTGCTCTTCCCGTTCGGACACGGACTGTCCTACACAACGTTTGCTTACAGCAATCTGAAACTGGACAAGACTGAGATGAGTGATGCGGAAACGGTTACGGTCAGCGTAGATGTGAAAAACACAGGCGATGTGGCAGGAAAAGAAGTGGTACAGCTCTATGTATCAGCAGGAGAGAGTGAAATCATCCGTCCTATCCGGGAACTCCGGGGATTTGACAAGATTTCCCTTGAGCCGGGTGAAGAAAAAACAGTTACATTTACACTTGGAAAGAGAGCCTTTGCATACTGGAATGAAGAGATTCATGACTGGTATGTATCAGACGGAGCATATGAAATCCAGATTGGAAAAAATGCAGAGGAAATGCTTCTGAGCGATACCATAAGGGTATACAGTACGACCGTCATTCCAAAGGTATATACCATGAACACCTGTCTCGGTGAACTGATGAGGGATGCTCACGCACAGGCAGTAATGGGACCTTTCATGGAAGGCATGGCACAGAATACCGATGCCGGAAAAATAGAAGAGGCACAGGCGTCAGACCCTTCCGGAGCAGTCAATCAGGAAATGATGGCAGCCATGATGGAAGAGATGCCGCTCCGACAGCTTTTGAGTTTCGTGCCGGGAATGCAGGTGGAAATGCTGGAACAGCTTCTTGCCGCACTGAACGCTTAAAGAAATGAGAGAAAACCATAAAATATAATATATATGGGAAAAAGAGGAAAAACAAGATTGTAGCAGAAATTCAGGAAAGAAGAAAAGCAGCACAGAATAAATAAAAAAACAGTTATTTGAATCGGGTAGAGTTCCTCCGGACAGGGGAACTCTATTCTGATAATCAAAGCTCCCGCCACAAGCAGCGGGGAATAAAAAAGGAGGTCTTCACTTATGAAAATTTATGATTTGAGATGCGAATACCGTTCCAATCCAATCGGATTAGACATGAAAAAGCCACGGTTTTCCTGGAAAATGGAAAGTGATGCGGCAGATACCATGCAGCGTAGATATCACATTACCGTTTCCGACGGAACAGACTGTGTATGGGACTGTGAAAAGGAAAGTGACGAATCCGTGCTGATTGTCTATGAAGGTGCGGAATTAAAGCGAGAAACCCAGTATGTTGTTGCGGTAGAAGTGGAAGATAACCACGGAAACCGTGCATATGGTGAGATGCGTTTTGAGACAGGACTGTTTTCCGGGAAAGATTTTCATGCGGAAATGATTACCCACGATTTCCCGGAGGAAGAAACAGCATGTCCGGTCTTTTTCAAAGAATTTTCTCTGGAAAAGAAAATCGCAAAGGCAAGAATCTATGCAACTGCACAGGGCGTATATGAACTGACCCTGAACGGAGAGCGGGTGGGAGATTACCGCATGGCGCCGGGCTGGACAAGCTACCGCCACAGGCTCCAGTATCAGGTCTATGATGTGACCGAGATGCTTCAAACGCAGAACAAATTGGAAATGACCGTTGGAAACGGCTGGTACAAGGGAATTTTCGGTTTTACACTCCGGGCAAATATATACGGAGACAGGGTGGGTGCATTTGCAGAACTGCATCTTACTTACGAGGACGGAACCTGTGAAACAATCGTTACGGATGAAAGCTGGAAAGTAAGAACCGGGGAGATTCGTTACAGTGAAATATACATGGGCGAAACCATAGATACGAATGAGCCGAAAATAGCAGAAGGGACAGTGTCTGTCAAAGAATTTGACAAGTCTGTTCTGACCGCGCAGGAGAATGAGCCTGTCCGTATTACTGACCGTATCCCGGCAAAAGAACTGATTGTCACGCCAAAAGGGGAAAAACTGGTGGATTTCGGACAAAACATTACCGGACTTGCGGAAATCCGAATCAAAGGGGAAAAAGGACAGAAGATTGTCATCCGTCATGCAGAGGTTCTGGACAAAGACGGGAACTTCTACCCGGAGACACTGCGCCAGGCAAAATCCATTGATACATACATCTGCAATGGGGAAGAACAGGTATTTCTCCCGCACTTTACCTTCCACGGATTCCGCTATATCTGCGTAGAAGGAATCGAAGAGATGCAGCCGGAAATGTTTACGGCATGTGCAATGCACTCCGATATGGAGAAAATCGGAGAGTTCCGAAGCTCCAACCGGAAGGTGAACCAGCTTCAGAGCAACATCGATTGGGGCGAGGTGGACAACTTCCTGGACATTCCGACAGACTGTCCACAAAGAGACGAAAGACTGGGCTGGATGGGGGATGCTCAGATATTTTCCTGGACAGCTTCTTTTAACAGAAACACGGCATTGTTCTTCCGCAAATGGATGCGGGATATTGCGGCAGAGTCCTCTCTGGAAAAAGGTGTGCCTCATGTGGTGCCGGATATTCTGGAAAGTTATAGCTCTTCCGCATGGAGTGACGCGGCTGTTATTATTCCGTGGGTAGTTTATCAGATGTACGGAGATAAAGGCATTCTGGAAGAATCTTGGACATGTATGCATGAATGGGTGGATTACATCACCAACAACTGCGGGGATAACGGACTGTGGCAAAGCGGTTTCCAGTACGGAGACTGGCTGGCGCTGGATAAAGAGGAAAGCGCAGACAGAACCGGTGCAACGGACAAATATATGATTGCCAATGCATACTATCTGTATGTGACAGATTTGGTGAAGCAGACAGCAGAAGTGCTTGGAAAAGCAGAGGATGTTGAGAAATACGGCAGACTGTATGAGGAAACGCTGGAAGCATTCCGTCAGGAATACTACACCTCCACAGGCCGAATTGTCAGTGAAACGCAGACCGGGGCAATCCTGTCCTTATACTTCAACCTTGCAAGAGAAAAAGACAGACCTCGTATTTTGCAGACACTGCTTACAAATATTGAGAACCATAAAAACCACCTGGCAACCGGATTTGTAGGCACACCTTATATCTGTCATGCTTTATCTGAAAACGGTGCCCATGAAATGGCATCTACACTGTTTATGAAAGAAGATTATCCGTCCTGGCTGTATTCCGTCAATATGGGCGCAACTACAATCTGGGAGCGGTGGGATTCTATCAAACCGGACGGTACTTTCGACGAGTCCGGTATGAACTCCTTGAACCATTATGCAAACGGCTCTGTGGGAGACTGGATGTACCGCAAAGTTGCCGGACTGACACAGTTGAAACCGGGATACAAAAAATTCAAGGTACAGCCGATGTTTGTCAAAGGCATGGAGGAAGCAGGTGTGGAATTTGATTCTGTCTATGGTCGGATTGAGAGCAAATGGAGCTGCAAGGACGGAAAGATTCGTGTGAAAGTGGTAGTTCCTGCCAATACCACAGCAGTTATCTGCCTGCCGGAAAAAGAAGAAACACTGGAAGTCGGCTCCGGTGTCTATGAGTATGAATACGATACGGAGACTTCCCTTGCATATGAGCGGTTCAGCATGGACAGTACGCTGGCAGATATCATTGCCCAGCCGCTGGCTGTGGAAATGTTTAACCAGTTTGCACCGGGCTCATTGGAGGGACCGATGATTCAGTTCGCTATGCAGATGACCTTGTCAGAGATGCTTGGAGCAGCGCCGGAGGCAAGACCGATGTATGAAGCGATTGTCCATGCATTGAATGCACAGGAGAGACAAAATGGATAAATGTAAGTTAGCAATCTGGGAGCAACTGGAAGGATGAAGGGGGCATAATTCCGCCGGATACGGAAGATGAAGCATCCAGCCTTCACCCGTCAAGACATGTTGACCGTCCGCATATTTTGTTCAATAAGAAGACGAAGCAGTATGTGTGCTGGCTGCCCCTTTCCTTTGAAGGGGATATGCCGGTGATTGAATGGCAGGAAGCATGGAAACCGGAAGATTATTTGAAATAAAGGAGAACTTTATATGACATCGGATTTTTTTGAAAAGTATATGAAATGTGAAACAGCCGCCGCAGCAGACCCGTCTCAGATTATCACGAGAGGGGATGTGCGTTTCAGTGTGCTTACAGACCGTCTGCTACGTGTGGAGTGGGATGAAGATGCACATTTTACGGATGAACCTACACAAAGCGTGTGGTTCCGTAACTTCGACAAACCGGTATTCGAGACATCGGAATCCGGAAATTTAATTGAAATACGGACAGAGAGCACCATATATGTCTATGATCTAAAGGTACATAAAATGCATACGGTAAAACTGGCGGACGGCAGAGTGATTACGGACTTTCACAAAGGCAATCTGCGGGGAACTGCCAGAACCCTTGACAATACTTACGGAAAGAAAAAGCTGGAAGAGGGACTGATTTCTCTTCGGGGCGTTTCCGTATTTGACGATACAAAATCCAATCTGATCAGTGAGGACGGTTCAGTCATTGAGCGGAAAGCGACAAACAGGGATGAATACTATTTCGCATACGGACAGGATTACAGGGGATGTATCCGTAGCTTGTATGAACTATGCGGAAAAAGCCCTCTTGTTCCACGGTATTGTCTGGGAAACTGGTGGTCCCGCTATAAGGCATATTCCCAGGAGGAATACATTTCCCTGATGAAGCAGTTCCTTGAACGGAAAATTCCGATTACGGTAGCCACCATTGATATGGACTGGCACTGGGTAGATGTGGAAAGGTTCGGCGCGGACGCAAAATTTCAGTTTCCGAGAAACGGTATGGAAAAGTACGTCTGGTCAGACGGGTGGACAGGGTATAGCTGGAACACGGAGCTTTTCCCGGATTATAAGGGATTTTTGAAATGGCTGAAGGAGCAGAATTTTAAAATAACCTTAAATGTGCATCCGTCGCAGGGGGTGCGGCCTTTTGAAAACCAATATACAGAGTTTGCAGAGCGGATAGGCATGAACCCGGCAGAAAAGAAGCACATTCCATTTAATATTACAGACAAGAAGTTTATAGAAGCGTATTTTGATATTCTGCACCGCCCGTTTGAGGAAGACGGCGTGGATTTCTGGTGGCTGGACTGGCAACAGGGAACAGAGACGGACATTCGGAATCTTGACCCTTTATGGGCGCTGAATCATTATCATTACCTGTATGCAAAGCGCAATCAAAAGCGTCCGCTGATTTTATCCCGCTATGCGCAAATGGGTTCTCACAGATACCCGCTGGGCTTTTCTGGTGACACTGCCGTAAACTGGAAGGTACTTCGTTTTCAGCCTTATTTTACGGCAAATGCGGCGAATGTGGGTTATACATGGTGGAGTCACGACATTGGCGGGCATATGAACGGCACAAGGGATGACGAACTTTATCTGCGCTGGGTACAGTTTGGTGTATTCAGTCCGATTATGCGCCTGCATTCATGCAGCAATGAATTCAGCGGAAAGGAACCGTGGAAATATAAACGGGAAATCTGTGATACCACAATCAAATATCTGCGGCTGCGCCACCGTCTGATTCCGTATATATATTCCATGAATTACCGGAATCACACCGAGGGAATTGCTCTGTGCGAGCCGATGTATTACACCTATCCGCAGAAGAAAAATGCGTATCGGTGTCCGAATGAATATTTCTTCGGCTCTGAACTGATTGCGGCACCTGTAACGGAAAAAATCAATCCGAAGACAAATCTGGCGAAAACAGCCGTATGGCTGCCGAAAGGACGGTATACGGATATCTTCAACGGAAGAATCTACACAGGGGGCAGATTTATCAACATGTACCGGGGAATGGAAGAAATTCCGGTGCTGGCAAAGGCGGGTGCGATTATTCCGCTCAGTCAGAATGACACGGAAAATAACTGGAAGAACCCGGAGAATCTGGAAATTTTGATTTATCGGGGAAATAATACATTCGGGCTGTATGAGGATGACGGTGAAACAAATTCTTATCAGAACGGCGCATCTGCAACGACCACATTTACGGTGGCGGAAACAATGGAAACATCTGCGACCCTCACCTTTACCATAGACCCGGCAGAAGGGGATGTATCCGTTCTCCCGAAGGAGCGCAACTACAGGCTGTCCTTCCGGGATATTTCCGCATGTGAAAGCATCCGAATCATACGAAACGGAGCGGAAGAAGAACTGCCGGAGGAAAGCATCAGAAAAACAGCAGCCTACCCGGACGGCCGAAAATATCTTTCCGTCTGTCTTGCGGATGTAAAACCGGATGAAAAGGTGGAGGTGATTCTGAATGGTTTTTGCGCCTTGCAAAATCAGGACACAAAGGAAGCTCTTATTGAGACAATCAGCCGTTTCCAGAGCCAAATGGATATGAAGATGTATCGGTATTCCAAATTTATCGAAAATCCGACCCTGCCGATTCCGGGCCGGGAACCGTATCGGGGACCGATTGAAGAAATCCTTGCGCTTGCAACCTGTAAAGGGGACGGGGTACTGCATTCTCTAATCATCCAGTAAAGGAAATATCATTCAGTAAAAGGAACGCAAACCTATTTTTATAATAAATAACTCAAACCTATAATACGAGAAGAAAAATATATGCTATCTTTATTCGAAAGAGAAAGATTGACAGGAGGATGAAACATGGAAACAGCAAAAATAAAAGAATTAGTCTCCAGGATGACTCTGGAGGAGAAAGCATCTTTGTGTTCCGGGCTTGATTTCTGGCACACAAAAGGAGTGGAACGTCTCGGAATCCCTTCGGAAATGGTCTCAGACGGACCTCACGGACTCCGCAAGCAGGACGATAAGGCAGACCATTTGGGAATCAACGACAGCATTCAGGCTGTTTGTTTTCCGGCGGGATGTGCAACCGCATCCAGCTTTAACCGTGAGCTGGTGACAAAACTTGGAGAAACACTGGGGGAAGAGTGTCAGGCAGAAAATGTAAGCACAATCTTAGGCCCGGCTATGAACATTAAGCGTTCCCCGCTGTGCGGACGTAATTTTGAATACTATTCAGAGGACCCGCTTGTGTCAACGGAAATGGCAGGTGCGTTCGTCCACGGCGTCCAGAGCAAACATATCGGAACAAGCCCGAAGCATTTTATGGCAAATAATCAGGAATACCACCGTTTGACAAGCTCTTCGGAAATGGATGAACGCACCATGCGTGAAATTTACCTTGCTTCTTTTGAAGGTATGGTAAAGAAGGAAAAGCCGTGGACCATTATGAACGCATACAACAAGCTGAACGGCACATACCTTTGTGAAAACAAAGAAATGCTTACAGATGTGCTCCGCAGGGAATGGGGATTTGACGGCTATGTAATGACAGACTGGGGTGCGATGAATGACCGTGTGGAAGCTCTGAAAGCAGGCTGCAATCTGGAAATGCCGTCCTGTGAAGGCGCTACGGATGCGGAAATCGTTGCCGCAGTACAGGACGGAACATTGGATGAATCTGTATTGGACAAGTCCTGTGAAGAATATTTGAATGTTATTTTCAAATATGAGGAAAACAGAGACAAAAACGCAGTATTTCAGCGTGAAAAAGACCATGAGACAGCCCGGGAAATCGAAGAGGAGTGTATTGTGCTTCTGAAAAATGAGGATGCGCTTCTCCCGTTGTCCGCAGACAAAAAGGTGGCTTTTATCGGCAAATACGCCGAGGAACCACGCTATCAGGGCGGCGGAAGTTCCCACATCAACAGCTTTAAAATAGAATCTGCAATGGACGCTGTAGAATTTCTCGCAACTGTAAAAAAGGAAAACATCACATTTGCCAAAGGCTTTGATGATGTTGAAGATAAAGCGGATGAAGCATTGGCTGCAAAAGCCGTAGAGGCTGCTGTAAATGCGGACGTGGCGGTAATCTTTGCCGGACTGCCGGACAGCTTTGAATCCGAAGGGTATGACCGGAAGCATCTTGGGATGCCGAACTGCCAGAACGCACTGATTGAAGCGGTGGCGGAAGCACAGCCGAACACCATTGTTGTGCTTCACAACGGCGCTCCGGTAGAAATGCCGTGGCTCGGAAAAGTAAAAGCCGTGCTGGAAGCCTACCTGGGCGGACAGGCTGTGGGCGGCGCAGTGGTCAATGTGCTTTACGGAAATGCAAATCCAAGCGGACGATTGGCGGAAACATTCCCACTTCGGATACAGGATACGCCGTGCTATTTGAATTACGGCGGAGAACATGACAAATCGGTTTATTCAGAGGGCGTATTTGTGGGATACCGCTATTACACATCCAAAGAAATGGAAGTCCTGTTCCCGTTCGGATACGGATTGTCTTATACGACCTTTTCTTACGGCAATCTTACAGTGGACAAAAAGGAGTTTAAGGAAAGCGAAAAACTGCTGGTATCCGTAGACGTAACAAATACAGGCGCATGTACAGGAAAGGAAGTCGTACAGCTTTACGTAGCGCCGAAGGGCGGAACAATCATCCGCCCGGTACGGGAGTTGAAAGCATTTGAAAAAACAGAACTTGCACCGGGTGAGACAAAAACCGTCACCTTTGAACTTGACAGCAGAGCCTATGCATACTGGAATACGGAAATCCATGACTGGCATGTGGAGACCGGAGCCTATGAAATCCAGATTTGCCGGAATGCACAGGAAGTGCTTCTGTCAGAGGAAGTACAGGTAGAATCAGAAACCGTTCTGCCGAAAGTATATACCCTCAATTCCACAATGGGAGAAATTATGGCAGACCCGAAAGGAAAAGCCATATTGGAACAGGCAATGGGTGAAATGGAAGGAATGGACGGCGAGAGTACAGAGGAACAGATGCAGGATGATTCCGGAGTGATCAACGACGAAATGATGGCGGCAATGCTGGAAGCCATGCCGCTCAGACAGATGCTGAGTTTTGTACCGGGAGTGACAAAGGAAGCGCTGAACCAGCTTGTTGCAGCGTTAAACGCAGCAGAATAAACTTATAGATATACAAAAACCACCGGGACAGGGGATTCAAGTTTCCTCTGTCCCGGTATTTTTCTGAATATTCAAGCTACTTTACACGATTGTCTTCGTATGATTGCGGTATTGGGTAGGCGTCATCCCATATTTTTTCTTAAATACATTCTGAAAATAAGCCTGACTGGAAAAGCACAGGTAGTTGTTGATTTTTCATTCAGGGTTTTATCGGAAAAGGTCAGAAGGCTTTTGGCATCTTACATTCCGCCACTCTTTTTGAAAAATTGTGTTACAAAATTATAATAATAAATTTATATTTATAATACGGAATACTCTTCAACTGTTAGAATAGTTAAAAAATGAACAAGCTGCAATAGGGAGGTCCGTATGAAAAAAATATCTTTAAACCAGAATTGGCAGTTTGCCAAAGGAACCATAACAATGATGGAGTTAATGATGGGAGACGCAGGAAATATAGAAAATATTGATTTGCCCCATGATGCCATGATTTATCAGGAAAGAACTCCGGCAACTGCGAATGCACATCAGACAGGATTTTATCCGGGCGGTGAATATACTTACATGAAAAAGTGGGAGATTCCGGAAGCGTGGAGGGGATGTACAGTTGTTTTGGAATTTGAAGGTGTTGCAGATACCTGCCGTATTTATATGAACGGGGATCTTGTAACAGAGCATGTGAATCCATATACAGGTATTTTTGCAGACGTCAGCGGTTATCTGAAGTATGGCCAGGAAAATGAGCTGAAAGTAGAAGTATGCAGTATAGAGCAGTCCAGCCGCTGGTATAGTGGCGCGGGGTTATACCGTCCTGTGTATGCATGGGTGGGAAAGACTGTGCATATTCCTGCTCAGGGGGTGCGTGTTACAACAAGAGAAGCTGACTGTGAGGCGGCAGTCGTGGAAGTAGAGGTTCCAATTTGTAATCGGGGAATGGTTTCCGAAACGGTACAGGTGGAAATTACATTGACCGGACCGAATGGGGCAGAAGCAGCTGCAGAGCACATACCGGTAACTGTTTTTGGAGAAAGCACGCAGATGTGCTGTCAGCGTTTGCTTGTAGAGCATCCTGCATTGTGGAGTGATGAAACACCAAATCTATACTCCTGCCAGATTACAATTTCTGAGGATGAGAATCCAATAGACCGTGTAAATATTTCAACAGGAATCCGTACACTTCGGCTGAATGCAAAACATGGTCTGTTGGTGAACGGTAAACCAACGAAACTGAGGGGGACTTGTATTCACCATGATAATGGGATTATCGGAGCGGCAACATTTCCGGATGCGGAGTATCGGCGCTGCCGCCAGATGAAGGAAGCCGGATTTAACGCTCTTCGAAGTGCACATCATCCGATGAGTAAGGCAATGCTGGATGCCTGTGATAAGCTGGGCATGTTGGTGATGGATGAACTGAGTGATATGTGGACTCGGACAAAGAATCCCCATGACTATGCAAATTATTTTCCGACACATTGGAAGCAGGATGTGTGGGACATGGTGGAAAAAGACTATAATCATCCTTGCGTGATTTTGTATTCGACCGGAAATGAAATTCCGGAGGCGGGCACTCCAAAAGGGGCAGAATGGAATCGGAGGATTCATGCAGAAATGAAACGCTTGGATGCCACACGCTATACGACGAACGGAATCAATGGTCTGATGGCAGGAAATGACCGAATGGGTGAAATTATGTGCCAGGCTACAGGGATGACTCCGGAGCAGCTTGAAGCGATGCAGCAGCCGGATGAGCAGAAGCGTGGAGGCGCGGATGAAATCAATGGGATGGCTGAGGTTATGGTGGGACCGCTGGCAGATGCGATTGCCACCAGTCCGATTCTGGAAGAAATGATAGGAGAATTTGCTGCGGCAAATGACATTGCCGGATATAATTATCTGACGGCATTACATGAAGAAGATCACATACGTCATCCGAATCGGGTTGTGCTTGGCACAGAGACTTTTCCGGCGGACATTGTTCATTTGTGGGATATCGTAAAGCGCAATCCACATGTGTTAGGAGACTTTACATGGACCGGATATGATTATCTGGGAGAAGCCGGATGCGGTATATTCCATTATAATGGAGGAGTGAATTTTTCAGCGCATTGGCCGGACAGACTGGCAGGTATCGGTGATATTGATATTCTTGGTGATCGTAAACCAATCAGTTATCTGCGGCAGGCAGTGTTCGGAATTGGTCATGCACCGTCTATCGGTGTACTTCGGATGGATAAGGCAGGAATTGAAGTCGGAAAGACACCGTGGATGTGGAAGGATAATCTTGCAAGCTGGACATGGCCAGGATATGAAGGGGAAACAGCAAGTGTGGATGTTTATGCCAATGCAGATGAAGCAGAACTGTTCTTGAATGGGGAAAGTCTGGGACGAAAGTCGATTGGCGGAGTATATGTTGTGACGTATGAGGTACCTTATCATCCGGGAAAGCTGGAGGCAGTCAGTTATCTGAACGGAGTGGAGGCAGGCCGGACTGTCTTACAGACAGCAGGAAAAGCGGTGAAGCTTAAGGTTGAAGCTGACCGGAATGAACTTCCTGCTGACGGAGAAAGTCTTACTTTCGTAAAAATCAGACTGGAAGACGCAGCAGGAAATTTCAATCGTCGGGAAAGTGCAGCAGTTACAATGAAAGTAGAGGGATGTGCTACATTGCAGGGATTCGGAAGTGCAGACCCGAGCTGCGAAGGAAGTTACCAGTCTCATACATGGAATACCTATGACGGCAGTGTAATGGCAGTAATCCGGGCTGCAAAATGTCCGGGGAAGGCAGTCGTAACCATTTCAGCGGTAAATTTTGCAGAAGAAAAAATCGTTCTGAACATCAAATAGAAAGATGCCCCGTCTGGTATATTAGTAGATTTTATGGGTCTGATTCCGATACTGTGTCGGAGTCAGACCATATTTTTTCTTAAATACAGTCTGAAAGTAAGACTGACTGGAAAAACAAAGATAGTTACTGATTTCGCTTAATGTCTTATCCGAATATGTCAGGAGACTTTTTGCCTCTTCCAGCTTACACCGCATAATGAAGCTGCAGACATCGAAGCCAAGCTCTTTTTTGAACTTGTTTGTCAAATAAGAGCGGCTTCTTCCGATATGCTCAGCTACATCGCCAACCTGAATGGATTCGTTGATGTGGTGAGTAATAAACTGAACACATTCAAATATTTCCAGAGACATTCCCTGAGGAATTTTATTTTGCGAAACCCGTTCCGTAAAATCAATCAGCATAGAATAAGACAAGGTTTCAATGTGGAAAATATTCTGCAGCTTTTCACATTCACGGATATATACATCGGCAAGCTGGTAAGCCTGTTCCATATCCATTCCTCCGGCAATGGCACTTCTTGTAACAATTGCGACAGTTGTAATGAAAACATTCTTTTCCTGACGGAGGGAGTTGTCAGCCATAAGACCACCCGATAATTTGGAGGGGGTGTTTAACAATGTTTTCATTTTTTTGACGTCTCCATTTTGAATATACTGCAAAAGTTTCTGTTCAAACTGGTAGGTATTATGAAAATGTTGTTCTTCCTTTGCATTCATCACCTGATTGGAATGTACATTGGAAAACTCGCTGATGCTGCTTGTGTTTTCCAGATTAAAATGCTGTCCAACAGAAATATATTCATCGTTGAAACACAGGTGAAGCCAGGCAAGTGTCTGGAGAAACTGGTTAAAGGAAATCTGAGGAATATTGACCAGAAATTGGAGTATATCCGGTTTGTGTTCCAGACTGATTGCCCATTCCTGCATGAAAGTGCGAAGTGTAAGGTCTGAGATAGGTGTGCTGAATACAGGGCCAATGATGATTACGCAATCAGCATGCTCCGGCTTTATATAACCATAATAGCCGAAGGACTGCGAGATAAAATAGTCCGGGTTTTTTGTGAAATGTAGGAAATCGGGCAGGATGCCTTTAAAAACAGACGGGTCTTCCAAAATCGAAGGAAAGGAACAGTCATCGTCGGGTGAAGCGTGGTAATAGCCAATCGGTATGGAGGTTGATGCATAAAATAATTCACAAAATGCCTTTAAATCAGTAATCATGGAAGACTCCTTTCCAGGTAAAACCGTACTTTTAAACTCTCTTTGAAATGGATGTAATACTAATTATAAGGCGTTCTATTTATAAAAACAAGGACAAAATTGAAATATTGTAATCAATATTGTAATACAAAAATTATATGGTTTGATATTTTATAGATAACTCAATGAAAGTATTTAAAAGGAGGACTCAACATGGGAATGAAAGATTTTTGGGAACAGCTTCCGACAGGAAAAGAAGATAAACCATTGCTTTTTGAAATGGGACCGCTGGAGTACGATTTTCATGATATTGACGGATTGTATTTTATGCTGGATCGTCGCTTATCCGGCTGTCTGCTTATGATGTGGGCAAAGCCGATGAATCCGGATATTCAGGGAACCGTCACCTTAGATAGCAGGGTGGTATCCGGCTGTATCAACCAATATATGGAAGTTATGGGGAATATGTGGGTGCTTGGAATTCCGCTTCGGGGACTTGTGACAGAGTACGGTCGGGAATATCAACTTCACGTGGAAGGTTTTGTGGATATGGATGGGAATGAAATGAATCCGCAGGATTTTACGGTCAGAGGTGTGGAAAAAGTGAAACCGAAGCCGGAAGATGCAGCACATGAACAGATTGCACTGGAAGCCGCCAGGGAGGGAATCGTTCTTTTGAAAAATGAGGCGGAAGTTCTTCCGCTGAAGAAGGGAACGGTATTGAACCTGTTTGGCAGAGGTATTCACGAATTTCGTATCGGAGCAGTGGGGGCAGGCAAAATCAATCCTCGCTACAGTGTTAATTTTGTGGAGGCTGTCAGGGAAGGAGAAGCTTATTCACTGAATGAAGAACTGGTTGAATTTTACGGCTGTGACAGGGATGAGATACCGGAGGACGAGATGTTGATGCGTGCAAAGAAATTGTCCGATACGGCAATCGTGTTCCTGACGCGTGCAGCAGGAGAAAACCAGGATGCTTCCACGGCAAAAGGGAATAATATCTGAGCGAGGATGAAGAAGCACTTATTGCAAAAGTAACGGATACATTTGCAAAGACAATTGTGATTTTAAATGTCGGATATCCGATTGATGTGACATTTGCAGAAAAGTATGCAGTTGCAGGACTTATATATTCGGGATTTGGTGGAATGCTTGCAGGACCGGCACTTTTGGATATCCTGAGCGGGGCTGTAAATCCGTCAGGGAAGCTGCCGGATACATGGGCAAAGGATTATTTTGATATTCCGTCGTCGAAAAATTTCTATGACTGTGTGGATAAAACACGTCTGACAGCAGATGAAAATATATATGTGGATACTTGTTACGAGGAAGACATTTATGTGGGATATCGTTATTTTACAACATTCAGGAAAAAAGCGGCGTATCCGTTTGGCTACGGATTAAGTTATACGGAGTTTTGTATCAGGCAGGAGAATATTCGATTTGACGGGGAAGTACTGGAACTGGATGTATATGTGAAGAATGTCGGGGAAAAAGCCGGAAAAGAAGTTGTTCAGGTTTATGTAGGCAAACCGGAATCAGAATTGGAGCAGCCGGAAAAAGAACTGGTATTCTTTGAAAAAACAAAGGAGCTGCTTCCGGGAGAGGAACAGAAGATTTCGGTTCATGTTCCGGTGAAAGTATTGACTTCATATTCGGAAGAAAAAGCGGCGTATATTTTATCAAAAGGATATTACCGTATTTATGTGGGGAACAGTATTGAAGCAGCGGAATGCGGCGGATTCGACGAAGAAGAAACAAGAATAATCAAACAGGTAACCAATCTGCTTTGCTGCGATTGCAAATTTACAAGATTATCCAAAACAAATCCGGATGATACATGGCCGACAGGAGCGCATTCCGGAGTGGTCAAAAATAAGTTGACATTTTTGCCTTATGAGAAGAGGAAACATTATCCCGCAAAGTTTGATATGGAGAAACCGGAAGAGAAGGTAACATTTGATGCTGTAAGAAAAAATCCGTCACGTGCGGCTGAGTTTGTGGCACAGATGTCACCGGAGGAACTTGCCCGCATCAGCGTCTGTGCCTCGGCAGGGTGGGGAATGGAAGGTATCGGTGAGGCAGGTCGTGTATTTCAGACAGAAGGATATGATTTGCCGGACTTTCCGGTGAGCGATGGAAACAGCGGAGTCAATTTGAGCATCAAAAATATCGGAATGCCGTCAGGCGTTACAATCTGTGCTTCGTTCAATAAAGAATTAGCGGAAGCAATCGGGTGTGTAATCGGAGAAGAAGCGAAGGCATTGGGGGTGCCGTTGGTTCTTGCCCCGGCATTTAATATTCACAGAAATCCGCTAAATGGACGACAACCGGAATATTTTTCGGAAGATCCGTATTTGTCCGGTGTTATGGCCGGATTTTATGCAAAAGGATTGGAAGGAGCCGGGGTCGGAAGCTGCTATAAACATTTTATCGGGAACAACTGTGAATCTTCCAGAAAGCGAAATCAGAGTCTGATTTCCGAACGTGCAATCCGGGAAATTTATTTCCGAACTTTTGAATATGCGATGGATGTTCATATGCCAGCCAGCTTTATGACGGCGTATAATGCGGTAAACGGCTGCCCGACAGCAGCGGATGAAGAACTTCTACAGGGGCTTCTCAGAGAAGAAAATGGGTTTGCCGGTTTTGTAATGACGGATTGGACAACCTATGACAGTGTAGATGTGGCAGCAATGGTACAGGCGGGAAACTGCTGGATTACGCCGGGCTCTAATGATGATACATATACCGGTCAGATAAAGAAAGGATTGGAGAACGGTACCATAGACACGGCAAGACTTCAGGAGAATGTTACCGCTCTGATTCGTACAATGGCAAAATTTTCATAGAATAGAAAGAATCAGAAAAACAAAAAGAAAGAGAGGAAATGCATATGATTCGTGATTTGACAATAGAATACAGAAAAAATCCGATAGGAATCGATGAGAAACCACGTTTCTCATGGAAGCTGGAGAGTGAAAAGCAGGATGTTGTGCAGACAAGCTACCAGATTCAGGTTGTCAGCGGAGGCCAGCTTATGTGGGACAGTGGCCGGGTGGAAAGCGACCAATCCGTTCTGGTGCCATATAAGGGTGCTGCATTGAAAGAGATGACTGTTTATCAGGTGCAGGTAAGTGTATGGGATAATTACGGAGAGCTGGGACAGGTGACAGGAAACTTTGAAACCGGTTTGATGAGAGAAGAAAACTGGAATGCAAAATGGATTACCCATACACTTCCGGCTGAAGAGACTGCATGTCCGGTATTTGTCCGCAGCTTTTCTCTGGACAGACCGGTGAAGAGAGCAAGGCTGTATGCGACCGCCTGTGGTGTATATGAGGCATTTATTAACGGAAGGAAAACAGGAGACTTGTTCATGGCTCCGGGCTGGACATCTTATCATCACCGACTGCAGTATCAGACTTATGATATTACGGAACTCCTGGAAAAAGATAATGAGATTACGGTTACTGTAGGAAACGGGTGGTATAAGGGAGAACTCGGGTTTGATGCAAGACCGAATATTTACGGCGACAGAACGGCTTTGCTGGCAATGGTGCGTATCGAGTACGAAGACGGGGAAACTATCTGCATCGGCACTGATACGGACTGGCATGTGGAAACAGGAGAAATTCTGTTTTCCGAGATTTATCACGGTGAGATACAGGATTATACAAAAGAAAGAAGGCAGGTGGGAAAGGCAGTTCTGTTTGAACATACGGATGATATCGGGCAGATTGTGGCGCAGGAATCCGAGCCGGTCCGGGTAACGAAACGGTTTGATGTAAAGGAAAGGATCGTGACTCCAAAAGGAGAATTGGTGTTTGATTTCGGACAGAATATGGCAGGACTGGTAGAAATACGACTTCCAAAACTTATGGGAGACAGATTAGTTATTCGATATGCAGAAACACTGGATAAAGATGGAAACTTCTATACAGAGAATCTGCGGACGGCAAGATGTACAGATACATTCGTATACGGAGAAAAGCAGGTGGGAATGCTTGTGATGCCGCACTTCACTTTCCACGGATTCCGTTATATTTGTGTGGAAGGCGCAGGAACGGAAACAGAGGCATCGGATTTTACAGCATGTGCAATGCACACAGACATGCAGCCGACAGGAACATTCACATCCGACAACACGTTGGTTAACCAACTGCAGAGTAATATACAGTGGGGACAGAGAGGCAACTTCCTCGATGTTCCGACAGACTGCCCACAGAGAGATGAACGGTTGGGTTGGACCGGAGATGCACAGGTATTCTGTGGTACAGCCTCCTACAATTTTCACACAGCACTATTTTTCCGAAAATGGCTGCGGGATATGGCGGCAGAGACCAATCCGGAGTGGGGCGTACCTCATGTTGTTCCGAATATTCTCGGAAATCAGGCGGGAGCAGCGGCATGGAGCGATGCTGCGACAATCATTCCGTGGACGATTTATAAGGTTTACGGGGATAAAGAGATGCTTGCGGAGCAATTCCCGATGATGAAGAACTGGGTGGATTATATACATGCGAGAGTCTCGAAAAACGGATTGTGGCAGAGTGGATTCCAGTATGGAGACTGGCTGGCGCTGGACATAGAATCCGGAAGCACCGACCGGACAGGCGGAACGGACAAATATCTGGTGGCAAATGCTTATTACGCATATTCGACCAGGATTGTGCGGGATGCTGCGGATGCATTGGGGTATACAGAGGAAGCAAAAGCATACGGTGACTTATATGAAAAAATAGTAGAAGCCATTCATGTGGAATACGTGACAAGAAGCGGACGAATGGTCAGTGAGACACAGACAGCCTGTGTGCTGATGCTGTACTTTGACTTGATAAAACCGGAATTTCGTAATCGGATTTTGGAGACATTGGAGTTAAATATCGGGGCACACCATAATCATCTGACGACAGGTTTTGTGGGTACACCGTATTTGTGTCATTGTTTGTCAGAAAACGGTCTTCACGGGTTGGCGGATGAAATCTTTATGAAAGAGGATTTTCCGGGCTGGCTCTATGCAGTAAAGAAAGGCGCAACGACAATCTGGGAGCGTTGGAATTCCATTCTGCCAAATGGGGATTTTGACGAATCAGGTATGAACTCCCTGAACCATTATGCGTACGGTTCGATTGGAAGCTGGCTGTACGAAAAAGTTGCAGGAATACGCTGTATGGAACCGGGATATAAGAAAATACGGATTCAGCCGACGCTGACAAAGGGAATGACAGAGGTGTCCGCAGCTTATGAATCCATATATGGAACAATCGTAAGTGCATGGAGCTGCAGAGAAGGAAAAATCTGCGTGGATGTGCAGATTCCGGTGAATACAACGGCTGTTATCCAGCTTCCGGAGAAAGAAGCGGAATTTACGGTTGGTTCCGGCAGATATCATTACGAGTACAAGACGGATACCAATCTGAAATTCGAGAAATATTCGTTGGAGTCAACACTTGGAGAGTTGGTTGCCGAAGAACTTGGACGCAGTATGTTTGAAGAAATGATGCCGGGAATGCTGGAAGACCCGCTGATTCAGTTCGCATTGTCCATGACCATATCCGATCTGCTTGTGCAGGATGCACAGGCAAAGCCGATGTATCTGGCAGTTATTGATGCGCTGAACGCTGCAAATTCAAAATTATAAAAATTAAGCTAAAATTAAAATACGGACAAATAGAAATGTGATATTTTAAGCTTACAAGATATCAAGGAAAAAGGTGATACGGAATGAAGGAGGAACACAATGAGTAAAAAACCATTAGGAAAAGACAAATTCGGCGTTCAGAAAGTAATGCGCGTGAAGGATTACTTCGGAGATGCTACGGGACAGTTCGCATTGAATGCAATGTCCACACTGGTAGGACAGCTTACATACTTCTATACGGATAAGGTTGGCATGGCTGCTGGGGCGATTGCAACAATGTTTATTGTCTGTAAGATTATTGACGCATTTACAGACCTGATTATGGGAAATATCATTGACCATACAAAACCGGGAAAAGAAAAATATCGTCCGTGGCTTTTGAAAGCGGGAATTCCGGCAGGTATTGTAATGGTTCTGATGTTTACGGTGCCGAAAATAGGAGATGTGGGACAGATTATTTACGTGACAATAACGAACATTCTTCTGACAGCAGTATTATATACGGCAATGGCAATCCCTTATAATTCGCTTATGACCGTTCGTACGAACAGCCAGGAAGAACGAGGCATCATGGGAACATGGAGAGCGGCGACCGGTTATGTGGCAGGTATGATATTTGCAATCTGTATGATTCCGATTACGAATGCACTGGGCGGAAACCAAAACGCATGGATTAAATTTGGCTTTATCATGGGAATTATTGTAATACTGGCAGCCTTGATTTGTTATGCAACAAGCCGTGAGACAGCAACAGAGGCAGGAGCGGCAGTAGAAGCGAAAGAAGAGGATGAAGAAGTGATTCCGTTTAAGGAAGCACTTGGAAAGCTGTTCCACAACAAATACTGGGTGATTGTTCTGGTGGTGAATCTGCTCTCATGCATTATATATGGTCTTGCAGCGGGTGCGGGAGTATATTACTGTAAATGGATTTTCGGCAATGACAACCTGGTCGGCGTTCTCGGAGGAATCGGAATGATTCCGACCCTGTTAGGCTTCATAGTTGTAGGACCAATGATTAAGAAACTTGGTGTTGTGAAAACGCTGCAGGTGAGCTTTGCAATGGGAGCTGGAGCAAATATACTGCTTCTCTTCACAAAAGACATCTTTTTCTGCTACGCATTATTCGGAAGTATTACAACATTTGCAACCATTCCGATGATGTGTCTGGTTGGAGTTATGACGGCAATGTCAATTGATTATAATGAATATAAATATGGTGTAAGAATGGTAGCAACCTCCAACAGTGCATCCAGCTTTGGCGGTAAAGTGGGAAGCGGACTCGGAACATCTATCATCGGCTGGTTCCTTGCGGCAGTCGGCTATGATGCTGCACTGACTGCAGCGCCGGCAGCTACAAAAATGGCAATTTACGGATTCGCTATTGTAACACCGTTAGTGATATTTGTTATTATGTTTATTCTTGTAAGCAAGTTTGATCTGGAAAAAACACTTCCTGCAATGAAAGAAGAAATTGCAAAAAGAAAAGCACAGACATTGTAATATGAAGAACTTCGTTTTTACGTACAAGCTGAAATTAAATTTTTAGAAGTTATATTTGGCGTGTTTTATCCCGATATTGCATCGGAGTCATACCATATTGCTTTTTAAAAGCAGTCTGAAAGTGAGCCTGACTGGAATAGCAAAGATAGTTGCTTATTTCAGTCAGGCTTTTTTCAGTATAGGTCAGAAGACTTTTTGCTTCTTCCAGTTTGCAGCGATTGATATAGGCACCCGGATTGATTCCGAGCTCGGATTTGAACATTTTGGTTACATAGGAAGTGCTGCGGTCAATCTGTGCGGCAACATCGTCCATACGAATCGGTTCATTCGTATGACTTCTGATATAATTCATGCAGACATATACGGCAGCAGATATTCCTTTCGGTATATGAGTCTCACCGGCTTTTTCACAGAAATCCAGAAGCATCTGATATTGCAAAGCATCAATTTCTTCTATTGTCTGGAGCTGTTCACATTCCTGTATGTACATATCCATAAGGTGATATGCCCGTTCTACATCAACACCGCCCGGGATTGCACCAATCATTGCAACATTTGTTACCGTACTGATAAAAATGTTTTTTGCCTGGCGTAAAGGTGATTTTGCCAGTTTTTTTTCGTTTAAATTAAGAGGTGTGGATTTCAGAAAATCTACTAATTTTTCCACTTTCCCATTTCGAATATGCTCATAGAGTTCCAGTTCAAGATAATGGGTAGAATGTAATGCTTCATTCTCTTGATTTTCCAAAAACTGTTCTATATTATGTGACTCTCGTTTCACAACATTTCCAAAGCTTATATCCATTATTTCCTGAATGTCGGCATCTTTATGGTTTAGAATCAAGTGAAGAAGTGACAGATGTCTTGCAAGGTGAAGACGGCTGGTTGTCGGTATGGTATATAAGAATTCAATAATCTGTTCTCTGGTTTCTGACGGAATCGCCAATTCTCTCATGAACAGATTGATAAGAGGGGGTGTGACAGGACATTCAAAAACCGGACCGATTACAATTGCATAGTCATTGTCCTCCATACAAATGCATCCATATAAAATTTCAGAAGAATAAAAATGTATGGACGGATTAGGACCTCCTGCCAAAATTGGATAACTGTCGACTGATTTCAGGGAAAACAGTTCCCCGATTGTTGAATATACTTCATTGATGCCTTTTAATAAATTCGTCGGAATCTTTGATGTTGCATAGTATTGTTTGCAAAAATCAATATAATTCATTCTCTATCCCTCCTGTAAATTTATTATAGTACAAAAGATTAGAAAAAAATACAAAAAAATGAAATATAAAACTGAAATATGAAATATCAATGAGCGAGAAGAGAGTATTCTATGAGTAAAGTGAAGAAAAGGAAGGAGAGAGAAGAGTGAAGCAAAGAATACGAATCCACAAAGCAGAGCCAAACAAGGGCGTGGCGGATTTTTCACATTTGCTGGATGCACCCGCTGGAAAGCACGGATTTGTACGTGTAAGAGATGGTCATTTCTATTTTGAAGATGGAACACGAACGCGATTTCTGGGGTTCAACATGGCAGCAAGATCCAATACGCCAGATCATGAGACCGCAGAAAAAATGGCTGCGAGATTTGCAAGCATGGGCGTGAACATTATCCGTCTGCATGCTGCAGACGCACCGATAGGAGAAGAACCGTGTACATGGAGCAGCTGCAAAGAAGCACCGCTTTTGGATTATGAGAGTGGGAACAGCTTGGAATTTAACAAAGAAGGACTGGACAGATTCGACTATTTTGTTGCGAAATTAAGAGAAAAAGGAATTTATCTGCACATTGATCTTTTGGTTGCAAGGGCATTTAATAAAGAGGATGGAATTGAATATTCGGATAAAGTCGATTCCTGCACAAAGTGTTTCCCAATGATTAATGAAAGCTTGATTGAATTACAGAAGGATTATGCGAGGAAGCTCTTGCAGCATGTGAATCCATATACAGGGCTTGCTCTTGTGGATGATCCGGCAGTCGTGACTATTCAGATCAACAATGAGGAATCAGCTATCAAGGGAACTGCGGAGTTGGAAGGCGTCGAACATATGAAGTCATACAGACAGGAAGTCCAGAGAAAATTTAATCACTTCCTTCTGATGAAGTACGATACAAGGGAAAAACTGAAAGCCGCCTGGACATATGAAGGGGAGTCGGCTTTGCAGGATGATGAGGATCCAAAGGAATGTTCTGTGCGTATTACCGAGGGTGATTTTGTTCAGCCGGTAAACGACCCTATGGGACAATGGACAGGGGTGAACAGTCCGGCGCGGTATGCAGATTATATGGAATTTGGAATTTATGTAAATCGGGAATTTTATCAGATGATGATGAATTTCCTACATTCCATTGGCGTTAAAGTTCCGATTAACACCAGCAACCTGTTGGGCGGTGCAGCTGATGTATACGGTCACAGTGATGCGGATGTCATGGAGAATAACAGTTATTTCAATCATCCGCTGCTTCCGGTTCAGGGAACAACCTATATGCTATCAGGTCCCATGGAATATGTTTCTACCAATCCACTGACCATACAAAAAGACATCGGAGCCATAGCAACGACGATCCCGAGCATGGCTGCAATCGCCGTTATAAAAGGAAAGCCGTTTATGCTTAGTGAGTGGAATGAATATGGACTTCATCCGTTTCATTCTACGGCAGCAGTTCAGACAGTGGCATATGCATGTCTGAATGACTGGGACGGATTGATCCTTTACAATTATCAGACTTCTGAAAAGTGGGATGACCAGCCGGCAGATGAGATTTTGAGCGTATTTGATGCATATAACGATCCGGCGGTGGCATGCCAGTGGGGATTTATGGCATCTGTATTTTTAAAAGGACTTGTGGCTGCATCCGATAAAACAATTGATGTTGTATACACACAGGATGACCTGAAAACGCTTCCGAACTGGCATGGAATGCTGACAACGATTTTGCCTTATATTACAGGTATGAGAAATGTATTTCTGGATGGTGGGGGAAAATATACAGGAGATGCCGATGTAGCCGTCAATGCGGGATTTCTAAATGGTGCAGACCTTTCCGAAGCCAATAAGGAAGTCTGCTATGCATGGTCACCATACAGAGATGCCATGAGAAGATATCCGGAAAAGAACCGACTGATCTGTGCTGCAAAAAATACGCAGGAAATACGGCCGGGGGTTCATCTTGGTGAGAAATCGCTGGTATTTGATGAGATTGAGAAAATTGCAGGACGTGGAGATTATCGTGAGTTTGCAGAAATACTGAATCAGGCATTTAAGAAATGGAAAATAGTTCCGGAGGAAACAGGACTTGTGGACGGAAAACTGGTATCAGCTACAAAAGAAATGGTATTTGACCCGGACAATTCCAGATTTTCTATCAATACAGAGTATTGCAGTTTTTTTAGTGGAGCACCACAGAAGCATATCTGTCTGACTGATAAAATTTCTGCGGAAGTGACCAATAACAGAATTTCAATTTCCGTACTTCCGACAGATGCAGATAAACTGGCAGATGCGAATGAGTTCTATATAACAGCGATGGGTGAGACCGGCATGGATGAGACACAGCGGCAGCCGGGGATTGAACTGATGGGGTATGATTTTACAGCGGTAACCATGAAAGGAAAGCTCTTTGCAGATACATTGGAAGGAACAATCACAGTTAAGGCAGAACGCGCGTCGCTTGAGATTTTGAATCCGATTGGAGAAATCATCACGGTTATAGATGGTGAAAAGAACGGAGAAGAGATCATCTTTAAATTGGATGGAATGATGCCGGGGATTATGTATCATTTATTAACGAAATAGAATATAAAATGTAATGGAGAAAGACGATGGGGAAACAGAAAAAAGAATTGGGTTATGACAATGAAGGCGCAAAAAAAGTCATGCGAAAGAGAGACTATATGGCAGATATGTCAGGGCAGTTGGCACTTGGACTTATGGCAAATGTAGTCGGTCAGCTTACATACTTCTATACAGAC
>OIZU01000253.1_pt1 | contig 50199 bp, 41 predicted proteins | sample 1588661 | NCBI WGS metagenome assembly OIZU01 (sample SAMN03283257) | human gut metagenome | biome: human-associated habitat; material: feces | host: Homo sapiens | place: USA | collected 2013 | reverse complement strand
AAGACGGAATTTTTTATGCGGAAATTTGTGCCTGGACCAGCGCAGCTGTTTTATTGTTTATAAGTTATATGATTATTATACGAAAATACAAAGAATAAGGTTTAGAGGAATAAGTTTTTAATATGATATAAAAGAGGGATTGTTCATCAATGATAACAAATCAAGAACAATCCCCTTTATTAAGTGTACCTATATTCTATTTTCCTTCGCCACTAAGTATGATTCTAATATTTTTTCTTTTTAAAATAACAGAAAGAAAAAATATTTACACATATTACAGAAATCAAAAGTACAATTTCAGCCAGATGATACGTCGGTGCACAATCTATAAAATTCTGTAACTCATTATTTAGGGCCCAATGCCGCATGTCTATCATTGGTAAATATAACGCAATGGAACATAAAAGAAAGCTAAAAGCTGAAAACATCGTATGTTTTGTACGAACAGAATCCTTTTTTACCAGTATGGAGATAAAAGGAAGTATGATTGAAATTATCCCCAAAATCAATGCAGTTATTTGTAACATAAAACCAGCCCCCCTAATTGCACAAATCAAAATGATTGATAAACACATGTTTAGTATATCATGGGGTAGATTATAAATCAATGAAAAATATCGGTTCTGTAACTATACATACTTACAATGGAATTAATTCGTTTATTCAAGTTGAACGCACGTGAGACTTGGTGCGTGATTCTGGTCAGCGAAAGCTGACATATTCTTCTCAGAATCACTGCACATCTACACTATTGTACTGAAAGATAAGAATATCCCATCAGGCTTTCATCCACTTCTCTGGCTGCTTCGCGTCCCTCACGGATTGCCCATACAACCAGTGACTGTCCTCTGTGCATATCGCCTGCGGTAAAGACTTTTTTCACATTAGTCTTGTAACGGCCTTCTTCGGTTTCTACGTTTGTTCTGGCATTTAATTTCACCCCAAAGGCATCTGCCACATATTTCTCTGTACCAAGAAATCCTGCTGCGATAAGTACCAGATCTGCATCCAGTTTCTGCTCACTGCCTTCCACCGGAACCATGTTCATACGACCGGTTTTCTCATCTTTTTTCGCTTCCAGTTTTACAGTGATCAGACCTGTCAGATTGCCGTTTTTATCTTTCAGGAACTCTTTTACCGTTGTCTGATAGATTCGCGGATCATGTCCGAATACAGCAATAGCTTCTTCCTGACCGTAATCTGTCTTGCAAATTTTTGGCCATTCCGGCCACGGATTGTTCGCAGCACGCTGATCCGGAGCTTTCGGCATCATCTCAAGCTGTGTTACGGATACTGCTCCATGACGGATGCTTGTTCCTACACAGTCATTTCCGGTGTCACCACCACCGATGATCACAACTTTTTTGCCCTTTGCAGAAACAAATTTTTTATCTTTCAGATTGGAATCGAGCAGACTCTTTGTGGTCTGTGACAGGAAATCCACTGCAAAATAAATACCTTTTGCATCTCTGCCCGGCGCATTGATATCACGCGGATTTTTGGCACCGCAAGCAAGTACCACGGCATCATACTCTTTCATAAGTTTTGCTGCTTTTTCGTCTTTTCCCACATTTACTCCGGTGACAAAGTTGATGCCTTCTTCGGTCATCACATTGATTTTGCGGTCAATGATGTGTTTTTCCAGTTTCATATTCGGAATGCCATACATCAGCAGTCCACCCACACGGTCATCACGCTCATATACGGTTACCAGATGACCTCTGCGGTTTAACTGGTCTGCTACGGCCAGACCAGCCGGGCCGGATCCGATGACAGCCACTTTTTTCCCTGTACGCACTTTTGGCGGATTTGCCTTCGCATATCCTTTTTCATATGCATGTTCAATAATTCCGTACTCATTGTCCCGCACAGTGACCGGATCGTCGTGCAGACCACAGGTACATGCAGCCTCACACAGTGCCGGGCAGACACGGGATGTAAATTCCGGGAAGTTGTTGGTTTTATGCAGACGCTCGTAAGCCTGCTCCCATGTTCCCATATAGATCAGATCATTCCACTCCGGCACCAGATTGTGCAGCGGACAGCCACTGGTCATGCCCATGAGTGTCATACCTGACTGACAGAAGGGAACGCCGCATGCCATGCAGCGTGATCCCTGAATCTCCTGTTTTTTCTTTGAGAGGTGGATGTGGAATTCATCAAAATTTTTGATTCTTTCTTTCGGTTCAACCGCTTTGCTTACCTCTCGGTCATATTCCATAAATCCTGTTGGTTTTCCCATTTTAATCCTCCTGTTTTACCGAAATTACGCCTGCTGTTCCAAATTTGCATAAAATGCTTCAATCTGAGCCTGCTCTACGTTGTAGCCTTTTTCCTCCATCTGTACGATGGTTGTCAGCATATGATGATAATCATATGGCACTACTTTTTTGAATTTCGGCAGATATTCTCCGAAGTTATCCAGAATTTCTTTTCCTTTTACGGAATTGGTCAAAGCGACATGTTCCTGAATCAGTTCTTTTAATTCCTGTACATCGTATTTGTTGGTCAATTCCTCGGTAAATACCATTTCTTTATTGGTTCTTGTATACAGATCGTTGTCCTCATCCAGTACATATGCGACACCGCCGCTCATACCTGCTGCGAAGTTCTTGCCTGTTTTTCCGATAACAACTACGCGTCCGCCGGTCATATACTCACATCCGTGATCGCCGACACCCTCAACGACTGCAATTGCACCGGAGTTTCTGACTGCAAAACGCTCTCCTGCCACACCGTTGATAAATGCTTTTCCGCTGGTTGCACCGTAAAGTGCTACGTTACCGATGACAATGTTTTCATCCTGACGGTATTTGATGCCTTTCGGCGGATATACGACCAGTTTTCCACCGGAAAGTCCTTTTCCGAAGTAATCATTGCTGTCACCTTCCAGCTCCAGTGTCAGGCCGTTCGGAATGAAGGCTCCGAAACTCTGTCCACCGGCTCCGTTACATTTTACCACGTATGTATCATCTTCCAGTGTATCTTTGTATCTTCTTGTAATTTCAGAACCAAAAATGGTACCAAAGGAACGGTTGATATTAGAAACATTGATTTCTATGCTTCGTTTCTGTTTCTGCTCAAGTGCCGTTTTCATCTGTTTTAACAGCACTTTCTCATCGGCTGTTTTCTGCAGTTCGAAATCGTATACTTTTTTCGGATCAAAGATCACTTTATCCTTTGAGCTTGCAAACGGATTCTCCAGAATGTTCTTCAGATCCAGTTTTGCAGCGTGACCGGTTAAGTTGTCACGTACTTTCAGCAGATCAGAACGTCCAACCAGCTCATCTACCGTGCGGACACCAAGTTTTGCCATATATTCGCGAAGCTCCTGAGCGATAAAACGCATGAAATTCATAACATATTCCGGTTTTCCGGCAAAACGTTTTCTCAGTTCCGGATTCTGTGTCGCAATACCAACCGGACATGTATCCAGGTTGCAGACACGCATCATGACACATCCCATCGTTACCAGTGGAGCTGTAGCAAAACCGAATTCCTCGGCACCAAGCATTGCTGCTACAGCAACATCTCGACCACTCATGAGTTTTCCGTCTGTCTCAATGCGGACTTTATTTCTCAGGCCGTTCATGATTAATGTCTGATGCGTCTCAGCAAGACCAAGCTCCCAGGGAAGTCCTGCGTTATGAATAGAACTTCTCGGTGCAGCACCGGTTCCTCCGTCATAACCAGAAATCAGGATAACTTGTGCACCGGCTTTTGCAACACCGGCTGCGACAGTTCCGACACCTGCTTCTGATACCAGTTTTACAGAAATTCGTGCTCTTGTGTTTGCATTTTTCAGGTCAAAGATCAGCTGTTCCAAATCCTCGATGGAGTAAATATCATGATGAGGCGGCGGTGAGATCAGACTTACACCCGGTGTGGAAAGTCTTGTTTTTGCAATCCACGGATATACTTTTTTACCCGGTAAATGTCCACCTTCTCCCGGTTTTGCGCCCTGTGCCATTTTGATCTGAATTTCCTGTGCACTGACAAGGTAACGGCTGGTTACACCAAATCGTCCGGAAGCAACCTGTTTGATAGCAGAGCACCGCTCCGTATCCAGTCGTTCCAGGCTCTCACCACCTTCACCGGAATTGGATTTACCATGTAACCGGTTCATGGCGATGGCAAGTGTCTCATGAGCTTCCTGTGAAATAGAACCGTAAGACATCGCACCTGTTTTAAATCTTGTCACAATAGAGTCAACACTTTCTACTTCATCGATTGGAATACCTGACTTCGGATATTTGAAATCAAGTGTTCCACGGATATTCATAATGTCGGTCTCATTATTGACCAGCTTTGTATACTCTTTAAATAAATCATAATCCCCACGTTTTGTGGACTCCTGCAGCAGATGGATTGTCTGTGGATTGTACAGATGTTTCTGTGCTCCGCTGCGCATCTTGTGATGTCCTTTGCTGTCCAGTGTCAGCTCCGTCTGTAATCCAAGCGGATCAAATGCCATGGAATGCAGCTCGTTGACATCATTTTCAATATCAGAAATCGTAATGCCGCCGATTCTGCTGACAGTATCTGTAAAATATTTATCAATGACGCTTCGATCAATACCGATAGCTTCAAAGATCTTGGATCCCTGATAAGACTGGATTGTGGAAATACCCATCTTGGAAGCAATTTTTACAATTCCATGTAATACTGCAGAGTTGTAATCATTGATCGCAGCATAATAATCTTTATCAAGCAGATGATCATCTACCAACTGCTCAATCGTATCCTGCGCCAGATATGGGTTGATGGCACAGGCACCGTAACCAAGCAGTGTTGCAAAATGGTGGATCTCACGCGGCTCACCACTCTCCAGGATCATTGCCACTGCAGTTCTTTTCTTTGTCTGGATCAGATGCTGCTGCATTGCAGAAACTGCCAGCAGTGACGGAATTGCCACATGGTTCTCATCCACGCCACGATCGGAGAGAATCAGGATGTTTGTTCCGTCACGGTATGCACGGTCTGCCTCTACAAACAGACGGTCAATGGCTTTCTCCAGACTTGTGTTTTTATAATAAATAATCGGAACAACACCAACTTTGAAACCTTCTTTTTTCATATGTTTGATTTTCAGAAGGTCTGTATTTGTCAGAATCGGATTTTTGATCTTCAGTACCTGACAGTTTTTCGGCTCTTCCTCCAGAATGTTTCCATCTTCACCAACATAAACTGTTGTGGATGTGACAATCTCCTCACGGATAGCATCGATTGGCGGGTTTGTAACCTGTGCAAACAGCTGTTTGAAATAGTTAAACAGCGGCTGATGATCATCGGATAATACAGCCAGCGGTGTATCAATACCCATGGCTGCTGTGGATTCCGCACCGGTTTTTGCCATCGGAAGCATGACTGTCTTTACAGACTCATAAGAATAGCCAAAGGCTTTCTGGATGCGGTGCAGATCATCGCCGGTGTAACGCGGTACACGCACATTCGGAATTTTCAGATCTTTCAATTCTACCAAGTATTCATCCAGCCACTGTCCATAAGGACGTTTGCCCGCATAAGATTCTTTCAGCTCATCATCATCGATGACACGGCCTTTGACGGTATCAACCAAAAGCATTTTGCCCGGACGCAGACGGTCTTTTGTAACAACCTTTGTCGGATCTACATCCAGCACACCTACTTCAGATGCAAGGATCAGATAATCATCATCTGTAATGTAATAACGGGACGGACGCAGACCATTGCGGTCAAGGACAGCTCCCATAATATCTCCGTCACTGAATACGATGGATGCCGGGCCATCCCATGGCTCCATCATCGTTGCATAATACTGATAAAAATCTTTTTTCTTCTGACTCATCAGATGATTGTTTGCCCACGGCTCCGGAATAGTGATCATAACCGCCAGTGGAAGTTCCATACCACTCATTACCAGGAACTCCAGTGTATTATCAAGCATTGCGGAATCGGAACCGGATGTATTGACTACCGGAAGCACCTTGGATAACTGACCTTTCAGATGCTCAGACTCCATGGTCTCCTCGCGGGCCAGCATCTTATCGGAGTTACCCTTGATCGTATTGATCTCACCATTATGTACCATAAAGCGGTTCGGATGTGCACGCTCCCAGCTCGGATTTGTATTTGTAGAGAATCTGGAATGAACCATTGCAATGGCAGATTCATAATCCGGATCCTGCAGATCTTTGAAAAACAAACGCAGCTCGTTTACGAGGAACATTCCTTTGTAAACAATCGTTCTGCTTGACAGTGATACTACATAGGTATTGTCGTTAGACTGTTCAAAAACGCGGCGTGCCACATACAGGCGGCGGTCAAAATCCAGACCTTTTTCCACATCATCCGGACGTTTGATAAACGCCTGCATAATGTATGGCATGCAGTCTACAGCTTTCTGTCCAATGACTGTCGGATCCGTCGGCACTTCTCTCCATGCCAGCAGCTCCAGGCCTTCTTTTTCAATGATGACTTCAAACATCTTTTTCGCCTGATTGCGTTTTAACTCGTCCTGTGGGAAGAAGAACATACCAATTCCGTAATCTCTTTCTTCACCTAAAAAGACGCCGAGGGATTTCATGGTTTTGGAGAAGAATCTGTGAGATATCTGTAACAGAATACCTACTCCATCACCAGTTTTTCCTTCGGCGTCTTTGCCAGCTCTATGTTTTAAGTTTTCAACAATTTTTAATGCGTTCTCAACCGTCTCATGTGTTTTCACACCTTTAATGTTTACCACAGCACCAATACCGCAGTTATCATGCTCGAACCTTGGATCGTACATGCCGACAGCCTTGGCGTTGCTCTCGTTCATATGAAGTTTCATAACATCTTCCTTTCTGTAATCCGTTACATACACTTTTTTACATGTATTAACGCAAACTGATTGATTGGGTATACTATACCGCTTTTTTTTTTAATTGTAAACCCACTTTTTTCCTCTAATTGTCAGATAGTCAGATAATTCTTTTTTAATTATATTGTTGTTTCTAAATTATTTTAATTATCTGTCCATTTTGTTTTATATCGCACAATTTCACTTTGTATTTCTTTATAAAAAAATTTACCTGTAAGAATCAAATTCATGTATTACAGGTAAATTTTTCGAATTTTATATTCAATTCATTCTTTTTTTGGATGTTGGCCAAAATTTAATATTATGAAGGGCGAAATCAGAGATTCCTTTAATAACCTACAAATTGACACCCATTAAAAATACAATTTCAGCACTTTTTCGTCAGTTTTTTTGCCAACTACGGAACCAATCACCATGCAAAGCAGTGATACACTGATGCCGATCAGAATCTGGTGCAGATTCGCGATTTTCCATCCAAAGAACATGGTCACACAATAGCATACCGCACCACCGATGATTGCACTGATCGCTCCGGCTTTGTTTGCTTTTTTCCAGAACATACCAAGCAAGAAAATCCAGAAAAATGCACTTTCCAGTCCACCAAAGGCAAACATATTGATCTTCCAGATCACACTTGGCGGATTGATGGAAATTCCAAAAATAATAAGTCCGATCACCAAGGTACAGATCTGGCTGAGCATCGTTGTTGTTTTTTCAGATACTGCATGTCCCTTTTTCTCTTTCTCATGCATATACACATCTTTTACGATGGAAGATGTCGTGCTCAGCAGCAGAGATGAAATTGTGGAAATGGATGCTGCGATTGGTCCAATGATACAGATTCCGGCCACTAATGGTTTTAAGGAACCTGCAATAGCAAGCGGAATGATATTATCCACACTGTTTCCATAGTCTGACAGATTTCCGGTCAGAACACCTGCGGATAATACACCAATAAAGTTCATGCCGATATTCATAGCGCCGACAACAACGGTACCAAGAATAATCGCATGATGCAGCGATTTTGTATCTTTGTAGCTTAAACAGCGCACTGCTGACTGCGGTAATCCCAATGTAAAGATACCAACCAGCATCCACTGGGAAATGTACAGACTCACCGGCATATTTCCACCGGATAATGGCTCCAGCATCTCAGGCTTTGTAGCCGCGATGTTTTCCATAATGTTCTCATAGCCGCCACCCTGACGGATAATGCCAATGAGCAAAATCACCATACCTGCCAGCATAACTACCGCACAGATGGCATCTGTAATCGCTACGCCGCGAAATCCACCGACAGTCGTGTAGATAACAACAACCAGGCCGAATACGATCAAACCCGTGAGATAAGAATATCCCGTGACTGCCTCAAATAATTTCGCACCACCTACAAACTGAGCAACCATCGTTGCCGCGAAGAAAATAACGATGATAATTGCAGAAATATTTGCCAGCACATCAGACTGATACCTATGTCGGATCACATCAATAATGGTCACTGCATCAATTTTTCGTGAAACCATCGCCATTTTTTTACCAAGGATACCAAGCACCAACAATAACGCTGTCACCTGAACGACGGACATATAGATCCATCCGAATCCAATGCTCCATGCCTGTCCCGGTCCGCCGACAAAGGAACTTACCGAACTGTAAGTTGCAACGGTGGTCATCGCCAGTACAAAGCCTCCCAGACTACGGGAACCGATAAAATAATCTTTTACAAAGCCTTCGGAGGCTTTTTTTGCAGATGCCCGGCGCACATAAATACTTACGATCAACATAATGATCATAAAAACAAACACCGGCATCAATGCCAGAATATTCTTATTCATCTGCATTTTCCTCCTCCAGATCAAAGTCTTTAAATACGCGTTTCATCAGATATACAACGACAATAATGGAAAATATCCATGTGCCGATGCATCCTGTGACAGCCCATAACGGAGTATGGAAAATAGTGATATGTAACTTGCTTACTCCAAACCCTGCAACTATCCAGAACACGATAATTGCAATGACTGCCCAAAGGACAGATTTCGCCTCTTTTGCGATCTGCCGCAATTTTTCCTTTCGCTTCATGACGTCCTCCCTCATTTTTTGGCTCGTGTCAACGATTCCACAGTTCACTCAGTTTCGTTCTGATTTTTCATCTCTGATTAATTATACACAGACATAAAAACTTATCTATTATAACTTATATCAATGCTTCCCGCAATGCTTTCTGGTCTTCATATACGGCCACAGCACCTGCGTTCCACATTTCTTCTGCGCCTCCGAATCCATAGCCTACTCCGATGCAGTCAATACCGCCTTCCTTTGCACCATCCGCATCATAATGCGTATCTCCGATCAGCACTGTTTGTTCTTTGGAAAAATCCGCATACTGCGCTTTCATCCGTCGAAATGCTTCTTGCAATACTTCAATTTTTGTATCAATTCTGCCATCATGACTGGCACCAACTACTTCATCTAATTCTGTCAGCAGATCAAATTTTTCCAGCACCTGGCGGCACTGTGCCTCCGGCTTGGATGATGTGATGACCTGAATGTATCCTGCTTCTTTGAAAGCCTGAATTGTCTCACGTACGCCTTCAAATAATTCACACTCATATACTCCGATCGGTATATAGCGCTCCCGATAGCGCACAATTGCTTTTTCTGCTTCTTCCTCACTGAGTCCGCAATATGTTGTAAAAGAAAAACGAAGCGGCGGTCCGATAAACTTCCGCAGTTCCTCCTCTCCTTCCAGATGGATTCCGTATGGTTCCATGGCATATTTCACACAGTTTGTCACACCCTCATAAGTATTCGCCAGTGTGCCATCCATATCCCAGAAAATAAACTTATACTTCTTCATTCATTACTCCATTTATTCTGTGTCTTGCTGATCAGTTCCTGACGAAGCTGCGCAACGGTCTTATGCAACACCGGATGGACCTTTCCCGGGCAAAGCATGTAGAGTGGTTCCAACACAAACAATCTGTTCTGCATATCGATATGCGGAATGATCAGTTCTGACTCTGCCACGATTTCATCATCATAAAATACAATATCCAGATCGATGGTGCGCGGTCCCCAGTGAATCACACGCTCCCGCCCAAGTTCTGCCTCAATTTTATGGATGACGATCAGCAACTCCTGCGGTGTAAATAATGTCTCAAGTTCGATGGCACCATTTAAAAAAGCAGGCTGCTCTGTATAGCCATACGGAGCTGTCTCCATCAATTTTGACACTTTCAGATTACGGATTTCACTGCATTCCTGCAAAAGTCTCACTGCTGCCCGCAAAAACTGCTGGCGTTCTCCAAGATTTGAACCTGCAGAGAGATAGACTGTATGCCAGCCGCGGCTGATCTCCACCGATACATTTTCCAGAGGCAATCCGATCGGTGCCCAGGGTTTCCGGATTTCCAGATCCAGTTTCTGTAAAAGCGGATATTCCATCAGCATAGCCTGTGCCATATGCTCTGCTACCGCTTCAATCAGTTTAAATGTATGATTTTGCATGTAACCTGTAATAAAATGACAAACTTCACCATAGTTGATAGATTTTTCCAGGTCATCTGAATAACCGGCTGCACGCGTATTTGTGTACATTGTTGCATTTACCAGAAATTTCTGTCCCAGTTTTGTTTCCTCGGAAAACACCCCATGGTGTCCGAACACTTCCAGATTCTGTATTTTTATACGATCCATATTACGCCTCCATAATCGCTTTTGTCATCTGAATTGCCTGTTTATTTGCCTTGATATCATGTACACGAACAAAGGCATAGCCCTGCTGTACCGCAAATACGGTTGTCACAGCGGTTCCCAGCACACGGTCGGTCACAGGTGTATCGAGTGTCAGTCCGATCACCGATTTTCGCGATGTTCCAAGAAGCAGCGGATAACCAAGTGTTTTCAGTTTGTCCATATATTTAATGGTGATCAGATTCTGCTCATACGTCTTTCCAAAACCAACCCCGGGATCCAGAATGATTTTATCATCCGCAATGCCGGCTGCTTTTGCCAGTGTCACGCACTCTGCAGTTTCATCGTACCATTCCTTCAGGAAATCTGCATAATTGCTGTTGTCCCGGTTGTGCATCAGGCAGCATGCCACATCGCCTTTAGCGATTACTTCAGCCATCTTCGGATCATATTTTAATCCCCAGATATCATTGATCAGATCTGCACCTGCTGCAATTCCTGCTTCTGCCACTGCACTTTTGTAAGTATCCAGTGAAATCGGTACATCAAATCTGGATTTTACCGCTTCAATGATCGGCGTCACACGGTCAATTTCTTCCTGATCTGTAATTTGCACATGCCCCGGACGGGTGGATTCTCCGCCAATATCGATAATATCAGCGCCTTCTGCCAACATTTCCTCTGTATGGCGCAGTGCCGCATCCAGACAATTAAAATTACCGCCATCTGAGAATGAATCCGGTGTCACATTCAAAATGCCCATTATATATGTCTCATGGTCTGTGTCAAAATTTTTCTTTCCTATTATCATTTTTTATTTTCCTTCTAAAACGCTATATTCGATATGCTTTTTTCCATTTATTCTATATACCGAATATGTTTTTTATGTCAAAACCGTTCCGTTTTTCACTACACTTTTACCAGCAAATCGTCTGATTACGTTCTTCTTTCTTCCATTTACAGGAATCTGATGCTTCACATAAAAAACAGTTTCTTGAAAGATGATCCGCCCGGCGAATATAGTATTCCATCCTAGAAAGCTCGCCATCCGTTTCTTCTCTCCCATGATGCACACCCACAATCTGCAAAGTCTCACGCATCCATTCCGACGGATATTCAATCTCTGTCAGCAGTTTTTCTGCAATCCGCACACCGGCAACGCTGTGATGTTCCCCGGTCTCATACTGTGCCACTCTGCCAATATCATGCAACAGACCCGTCACGTAAAACTGATCTTTTTTAGCCAGCATGTTATCTGCACTCAGGTATGGTTTCTCCGTATGGTCAGCATCGTCTGTTTGTAGATCTGTTATATATTGTCCTGCAATTTCAGCACGGTATTCCTGTTCACTGACCTCTACTTTTGCTTCCTTTTTTTGCCGATAATCTTTCAAATGTGTCTTATATTCATCTTCCAGATACATCATCCATGCCATTCGGCAGACATCCAGCGCATGTGACAGTTCATGATGACAGTATATTCTGTCCTGTTCCATCTCCTGCACACGTTTCTGCAACTGCAAAAATTCCGGGTGTTTCAATAATTTTTCTGCAAATTTCATAAATCTTTCCTTTCCTATTTCTGTGCAACTGTTCTGATATTAACTCACATCAAATTATTTTTAGTAAATATATCTAATTTACTCATCTGATTTTTCACTCTCATATGCGTTACGCACATCCCGCAGATACGACAGTGATCCAAAAGCCAGTATCATATCCTCTTTCTGCGCGTCCCGCAAAGCATATAATACCGCATCCTGAATATTTTCACAATATTGTGCATCAATATTTTGCCCGAAAAGTTGCTTTTCCAGTTCTTTACCGTCCAGCGCCCGGGGATTCTGAGGTGTCACAGTGTATACACGATCTCCGGGCTGATACATCATCGTAATCATTTTTTCATAATCTTTGTCAGCCAGAACCCCCATAATATATACGATTCTTCGGTTCGAAAAACTTTCGTCCAGTGTTTTTCTCAACTTACGCACTGCGTCTTCATTATGCGCCCCATCCAGATAGAAATCCGGTCCCGTTCCGATTTGTTCCATACGACCGTGCCAAATGGTATGTGAAAGTCCTTGTTGAATCACAGTTTCTGTGATTTTCGGATACTTTTTCTGTAGAATCCGCAATGCATTTATCACACAGACTGCATTTTCTACCTGAAATGCACCGCAGAGGGAAAGTATAACTGGAATACACAGAAAATCTTTTTCTGATTCTTCTTTCTGGATATTGTTTTTTACAGCATCCGGTGCAATACATACCTCATTGCTATTTCTCCTTGGTGCTTTCCATTCAAATGCATACCGACCATCTTTTTGCGTTATGTTCTGCACCTGCGTGATATCCGCAACAATCAACTCTGCCTGCATTTCTTCTGCTTTCTTCTTAATGACTTCCATTGCCTCCGGCTTTTGCTGCATGGTAACTACCGGCACCTGTGGTTTGATTATGCCGCTTTTTACAGTTGCGATCTCTGCCAGTGAATTCCCAAGAAAACGGATATGATCCATACTGATGGATGTCAGTACGCTGACCAGTGGCTTTCTGATCAGATTGGTTGCATCTGTCGCACCGCCCATTCCGACTTCAAGCAATGCCATGTCACAGTTTTCTTCATAAAACCATAAAAAGGCTGCCGCGGTTTCCACTTCAAACCGGGTAGGATGTGCCATTCCCTGTGCCACCAGTTTTTCACAGGCCGCTTTTACCCTTGTAAAAAGCTGTGCCAGCCGTCCTTTTTCTATATTTATGCCATTCATCTGAAACTCATCTTCATAAACAAATACATCCGGCGTACAAAATCTGCCCACGCGATATCCGGCTTCTGTCAAGACCTGGGAAAGCATAGCGCCCACAGAACCTTTTCCATTTGTACCACCGATGTGTACCAGTGGGATTTCATCCTGTATATTGCCAAGTTCTGCCATCAGATTCTGAATACTGGTCAGCCCCAGCTGACTGCCGTATTTCTTTGTTTCTTCCAGGAAATCCATTGCGTCTATATAATTCATTGTCTTTTCCATACTCCTTTTTCTGTCACCAGATATTCCACAGGCAGATCATTTTCTTCCGTTGGCAGTTGATCCGCCACCTGCAGTTCATAAGCTACTCCTACTTTTACACAATCTGTTTTTCCTTCAAAAAACCGGTCATAGTAGCCTTTGCCATATCCCATACGGTTACCCTGACGGTCAAAAGCTACTCCCGGCACAAACACCAGAGCTTCTTCCCAGTCCACCGGATTTGTCTCCACCGGTTCCATTACATGAAATGTACCTTCCTTCAGTTGTGAAAAACTGCTGATTTCAAAATATCGCATTGTATCTCCAAATACTTTTGGAAACACAATTCGTTTCTGCTGCCGCCATCCTTCTTCTATCACCGGACGGATATCCACTTCATTTCCAAGTGGCGCATACGCCAATATTCTTTCTGCCTGCTGAAACAAATTACTTGAGATGATGTTCTGGCAGATTCGATCTGATTTTTCTTTTACTTCCATCTCGCTCATTTTATTTCGCAGCATCTTGTATTGTTTTCTGATTTCTTTCTTTTCCATCATTTACCATTTCTGTACCATATCGTTTTTCGTAAAGCGGACATTCGCAATTCACTTTACATGTCGCTAAATTATTAGTCAACCGTCTTTTGCATATTCCGCTAATTATAACGCAAATACGGCATAATATCAATTTGTTTTGATATTATGCCGTATTTATTTTTCTGCATTCATTCGATTAACAAGCGTCAATCGCCAAATTTCATATTTTATTTCATTTTCTTCAATGGACCTTCATGCTCTTCCATTCTTCCGCCTGGAATCGCATTTTCATATCCCATTTTCTTTAATTTTTTTGCTGCCTTTTTCGGTTCATTATCATAGCTTCCAACGATATAAATCTTTTTCTCCTTATCCGGAACACGTTTTTCGATCAGTTCTAACTGCGTCATTGGAATATTGATGCTTCCGCTGATATACCCGCGTTTATATACATCTTTGGCACGAATATCGATCAGTACTGCATTTTTATCTGTTCTAGACTCATTAATGGCATCATTTACCGTTAAAACCTTAAATCGATCAAAAATCCCCATTTTCTTTTTCTCCTTCACCTTATCTTTTCTTTTATGCCCGTTATCTGCCATACCTTTTTTACGTGCAGAATCCGATTACATGTAGAACAGTATATAACCGACCATAAAATCTGGCAAGCTTTTATTTCTGAAGAAACGCTAAAATCTTATTGATATACTTGTCCATCGTCTCATCATTGCTGCTGTATGTCTCATGTTTTGTTTCTGACAGATACAGGTATTCACATTCAGCTATACCATGTTTTTTAATCTTATCAGCAAACTTCTGTATTTGACTTGTCCACACATAATCGTCCTGTTCTGCCTGAATGATCAACATCGGTGCCGTATACTTTTTCCACGCATGACGCATCAGATACGTGTTCATCTTTGCAGCATTCGACAGCCAGCTGTAAGATGCCGCACAGGTCTGCATCTCTTTTGTCGCTTTTCTGCGTTCGTTAAAGCGGGTAAATCTCGGTTTTGATGTAGATGCACTTGTCTCAAATGTTTCACTCGCTTCATATGGTTTCTGTCCAAGCACATAATGTTCTGCTTTTCCGATCAGGCACTGGAGCGTTGACACCGACGCAGAAATTCCCCACGGAACATTTGCAGTATGTGGTCGGATCATCGGAGAATTTAAAATCACATGCTGAAACCACTCCGGCTTCCAGGACACTGCAATGGCTCCGATTGCCCCTCCCATCGAATGGGCAAACAAGTTTAACGGCAAATTCGGATATTCTTTTTTTGCCATCTGACAAATTTTCAGAAAATCTCTGATATAACGTTTCCATGTATCAATATGTACCAGAGAAGAATCTTTCGTCAGGCGATAACTCCATCCATGTCCGCAATGTTCCGGCAGCCACACATGATAACCGGCCTGTAAAAAGTAATAGACCAGTTCATCATATTTCGGATAGGATTCCGTAAATCCATGACAGATCACAATCACACCTTTTGGCATGTCTGCCTGGTAACGTAAAACATGCAGTTTCCCGACTGCATCATAACTGTCTGTATATCCGCTTATGCATCGTTGTTCCAGATATGGTTCTACCGTCGTCTTCATAGTCTCATCATATTTTACTTCCTGTATAATTTCCATATTGTCAGTCCTTCGTATCCTGTCTTTTGTCCTTCCCTGTTACAAACAATTACTTTCCGCTGATAATCCCGTTAATTCTTTTTTCATTATAAAACGCAAGAATAATACCGCCAACACAGCAAAATACTGCTGCTCCAAATGCTGCGATCCGATAACCGGTTCCGTTTCCCGCTCCAATCGTAGAAACAGCTGTAAAAATCAGCATGGAAAGGCTCTGCCCAAGTTTAAATGCAAAGGTTCTTGCTGCATAAAACATGCCTTCCCGGTTGCTTCCGGAAGTTATAGCATCACTCTGTGCGATATCTGCAACGACTGCCTGCGGGAGAATTCCGAAAATTGCCATCGGCAGCGCTGCTACAACCATAAGAATCAGTCCCTGTACGTTTTCCGGTATCAAAGAAATTTTCCCCATAAAACCGGTATAAAAATAAGCCAGACTGAATACCACAAATGCAAACAGAATCATCTTTTTCTTTCCGATCTTCGGTGTCAGCTTATTAACCGGTATGTAAAACACCAGAGATAATACAGTCATTCCGACAAAATAAATTGTTGTCATTGTCTCCGGAAGACGCAACAGACTGGTAACGAAAAACGGAAGCCCTGTCTGGAACATTGTCAACGCAATCCAGTAAAAAATATCTGATCCGACAAATTTGCGAAATTCCCCATTTTTAAATGTTTCCACAAGAGAACGAAATGCTGATTCTTTTGCCGGAACCGTATTGACATAATCTTTTTCCCGGATACAGAACACCGGAACAAGCATGCAGATAAATGCAATCACTGCCATAATCGTAAAAGTCACACGGATTGCACCGTCTCTTCCAAATGCCGGAATAAACATGCCCCATATGGTCGGTGCCAGATACGCAACTGCTGTTCCCGCAATAAATGTAAAGGAAATCACAGTGGAAATATTCAGCCGTTCCTGCTGCGTATGTCCAAGCTCCGGAATCAGCGCATTGTACGGTGTACAATATGCCGTAATTGATAAATAGTATGCCAGAATCATGACCAGTAAAAATACTGCGTTAATTCGGCTGTTTTTATTCACCGGTGACCAGAATACAAGCACGGTTGAAAGTGCCAGTGGCAAAGATGCCCATTTCAAAAATGGGATTCTTCGCCCATGTTTCGATGTACAACGGTCAGATAACGATGCGATCATCGGATCTGTAAACGCATCAAAAATCCGTCCAAACGCGGTAATTCCCCCGATAATGGTAAAGATTCCAAAGACTACCAGTCCCTGCGGAATAAATACCGTCTGTCCCTGACTGATAGCTACCTGATCCGGCTGATAAAAGTATACCAGCCAGTTTGAAATAATTCCCGACAACATTGCCCAGCCAAACTGACCTGCTGCAAACTGCCATATTTTTGCCGTTGATAGTTTTTTCATAATACCGTCTCCTTCTATTTTTTATCCAAAGAATTCTACTGTAATCCCCTCAAAATCACTCCTGTTATCACCTGAAGCTGTACGTTTCGTTCCACAATCCGATCAGAAGTCAAAATATCTCCTCCCACTGCCAGTTTTTCCATCAATGACAACAGTGTATGGGTCAGTGAAAAATACATTTCATCTACTGAACAGACAAAAGCAAGACTTCCATCTTCCAATCCTGTTTCCAGTGCATTTGTCACATATGGTTTCAACTTCAAAATGCCATCTTCGTAATCAGACAGACCTTCTTGGGAAATCTCATATTTTTTTACAAACACATCAAATTCCTGTAAAAATTTCAAAAATGCTTTCTCTTCTTCAAAAATCCGGCAGAAAATATGTAAAATCTGTTCCAAACGCTGATAACCGCTCCACTTCTTTAAAGAAACAGATTCCGCTCTTTCCAGCTCTGTCAGATATTTTCCTGCTACCTGTTCCCAGTAGTGTCCCGCAGTCTCAATCACCAGTTCGATTTTCGTAGAAAAATAACGATATACCGTCGCAGCCCCCACACCGGCATGCTTCGCAATTTCTTCTATTGAAGTGTCTTCGATACATTTTTTCTCAAACAAGGTCATCGATGCCGTCAGAATCTGCTTTCTTTTCTGCTGTGCCTGTCGTTCTCTTGTGCTGAGTGCTATTTTATCTCCACTCATATATTTATCACCTTCTTTTTATGATAGTAATACTATCACTTTTATCTTTATCTCACAATATGATTCTACAATTATTTTATTTTCTATATATTTTTACCAATTTCATGCCTTTTCTGATATATCTGCCAAAGTAATTCGTAAACTACTCACAATAACGTCCCGGCTGTTTTTTATATAGCTTTGTACAATAAAAAGAGAACCTTCGATTCCTGTCTGAAACAGGAACCGGAGGTTCTCTCTTCTTATCCAATATTTATTTCATTAAACAAATATGAACATTCTTCGTCAACGATCTATTTTCTTATCTTAGAAAATTAACAGTCCACCAACCTGTAAGAACAGTGGGGCGAATACTAATGACACGATTGTCATCAGTTTAATCAGGATGTTGATGGAAGGACCTGATGTATCCTTGAACGGATCACCTACAGTATCACCAACAACGGCTGCTTTGTGCGGCTCGCTTCCTTTTCCACCATGATTTCCACCCTCGATGAATTTCTTAGCATTATCCCATGCTCCACCGGCGTTAGCCATAAAGATAGCCATCATAACACCAGTAACCAGAGCACCTGCAAGCAGTCCGCCAAGAGCTTCTGTACCAAGCAGAAGACCAACGACAATCGGAACAATGATTGCCAGAACACCCGGAACGATCATCTCTTTTAAGGATGCCTGTGTAGAAATACCTACGCAAGTCTTGTAATCCGGTTTACTTGTTCCCTCAAGGATTCCTTTGTCAGATCTAAACTGACGACGAACTTCTTCGATCATCTTGTAAGCAGCTTTGGAAACTGCTTCCATTGTGATGGATGAGAACAGGAATGGTAACATGGCACCGATGAACAGACCAGCGATAACAACCGGGTTCAGGATACTGATACCGGACTCCATCAGATCAACTGCTTCTGCATAACTTACGAAAAGTGCAAGAGCTGTCAGAGCTGCAGAACCGATAGCAAAACCTTTACCGATAGCTGCTGTTGTGTTACCTACAGAATCCAGAGAGTCTGTGATGTCACGAACGCTCTCGTCCAGACCGGACATCTCTGCGATACCACCGGCGTTATCTGCGATCGGACCGTATGCATCAACGGCTACTGTACTTCCTGTTGTGGCAAGCATACCTACGGCTGCAAGTGCGATACCGTATACACCAGCCATCATGAAAGCCACGATAATTGCAACTGCGATCAGAACAACCGGTAATGCACAGGACTGCATACCAACTGCAAGACCACTGATGATGTTTGTAGCGGAGCCTGTCTCAGACTGATCTGCGATCTTCTGTACATGTCTGTAATGATCAGATGTATACCACTCTGTGATTTTACCGATCAGCAGACCAACAATCAGACCTGCAACGATTGCAACAAACGGTTTCATAGAACCAAGCATAACGTGGGAAAGAATTGCAGCGAGCACGATTGTGATCACATAAGAAACATTCTCACCAGTGTTCAGTGCTTTCTGCGGATTAACACCATCTTTACCACGTACAAAGAAAATACCGATGATAGAAGCGATGATTCCGACTGCAGAAAGTACTAACGGATAGAAAGCTGCTCCAATGGTTCCTGCTGCTCCGATATAAGATGTAGATGCTGCAATACCAAGTGTGATTGCAGAAATGATAGAACCTACATATGACTCAAAAAGGTCAGCTCCCATACCGGCAACGTCACCTACGTTGTCACCTACGTTATCAGCGATAACAGCCGGGTTACGAGGATCATCTTCCGGAATACCAGCTTCTACTTTACCAACAAGGTCAGCTCCTACGTCAGCAGCTTTCGTATAGATACCACCACCAACACGGGCAAATAAAGCAACGAAAGAAGCACCAAGACTGAAGCCGAACAGGATGGATGAGTTTCCTGTCAGTACATAAATGATGCTGACACCAAACAGACCAAGTCCAACTACACAAAGTCCCATAACTGCACCGCCACGGAATGCAACGGATAAAGCAGCTGCCATACCTTTCTCTTTTGCAGCATTCGCAGTTCTGACGTTTGCTCTTGTAGCAACTGTCATACCACAGAAACCTGCAATAATAGAGAAAAACGCTCCGATTAAGAAACATAAAGCTGTTGTCCAGCCAATTGCAAATCCTACTGCCACAAATACAATGACAATAATGATTGCAAGAATTTTGTACTCAGCGAATAAGAACGCACGAGCACCTTCATGGATTGCTGCTGCAATTTCTTTCATACGGTCTGTACCTTCAGACTGTTTTTTTACATTGGCAGCTAATCCTGCGGCAACCAATAAAGCGATGATGCCGATGATTGGAATAATAATAGTCCAAGTCATGATGTATTAACTCTCCCTTCGATAGTCATAAAGTATGTCCTTATATTCATACTTCATTGTGAATAGCCAATCCCTGCATCTTTCATATTTCATGCCATACATTCTTATTTCATGTTAAAAATGATGCCACGACTATAAAAGCCTGCAAAAATTGTCTAGGCATTATACTAGCATATGCAAAACGGGCTTGTCAACGATTGTTATGCAATTATCAATCTATTCTGTGCAAATTCAACCATTATATCTTTGATTACCCCATTCTTTTCGTCATTATTCCATGTGTTTTTTCCATTTTTTTCTACATTTTTTCAAGAATCACTATTTTTCAGAACAAATCAGATGCAATTTCATTTTCCATAAATGGATGTTTTATGATACAATAATGCATGGCATTATTAATGCTTTTTTACTAATTATATTATTCGAGGTGAATGTTTATGCAGTCAAATATCGCAACAGAATTAATACAGTTTATAAAGACAAGTCCATCTGCTTTTCATGCAGTAGACACAATGAAAAAAGAGTTTCTGGCAAATGGTTTTACCGCTCTGGCAGAAAATGAGCGCTGGAATCTGAAAGCCGGCGGACAGTATTTTATCACACGCAATGACTCATCCATCATTGCTTTTTCTATTCCGGAAAATGGATTTCACGGTATGCGCATCATGGCTAGCCACAGTGACTCTCCTTCCTTTAAAATTAAGGAAAATCCAGAAATGGAAGTGGAAAAACACTATATCAAACTCAATGTAGAACGCTACGGCGGCATGATTTTTGCGCCTTGGTTTGACCGTCCGCTTTCCGTAGCCGGACGTCTGATCATCAAAAATCCATCTACCGGAACACTCGAAAGCAGATTGGTCAATGTAGACCGTGATCTGGTCATGATTCCAAACCTGGCCATCCATATGAATCGTGAAGTAAACAGCGGCTACAAATATAACGCGCAGAAAGACATGCTTCCACTCTACGGCATGAGTACAGCAAAAGACACCTTTATGGAAACAGTTGCTGGCGCAGCTCATGTATCCACTGATGACATTCTCGGACACGATCTCTTCTTATATAATAGAGAATCAGCCAGCATCTGGGGAGCTGATGAAGAATTCATCTCTGCTCCACAGCTTGATGATCTACAATGTGCATTTTCATCCATGAAAGGTTTCTTGTACGGAGAAAAAAACAATTATCTGGCTCTACATTGTGTATTTGATAACGAAGAAGTGGGAAGTGGTACCAAGCAGGGTGCTGCATCTACTTTTTTACGTGATACCCTGCAGCGGATCCACGAAGTATTAGGCTACGACTGTGAGGATTATCGCATTCATCTGGCTAACAGCCTGATGTTCTCTGCAGATAATGCACATGCGGTCCATCCGAACCACACCGATATGGCAGACCCGACAAACCGCCCGTACCTGAATGGTGGTATTGTGATTAAATTCAATGCAAACCAGAAATATTGTACCGATGCAGTATCCGCAGCAATGTTTCGCGATATCTGCAAACAGGCAGATGTACCAGTACAGACGTTTACAAATCGTTCCGATATCGCAGGCGGATCCACACTGGGCAATATTTCCAATACACAGGTCGCACTCAATACAGTGGATATCGGATTACCTCAGCTGGCCATGCATTCACCATATGAGACAGCCGGAGTGAAAGATACCGAATATCTTGTACGGGCTGCACAGGAATTTTTCTGTTAGCAAAAGTATATTTTTCACATTACACAGCAAAAATACCGATTTCTCATCATCATCGAGAAATCGGTATTTTATTTACAACATGCTCGAGTATAAAACACACACTTTTTTCTATTGTTGTATCGAATTCGCTATATATTACTTCTTCACACCACGCGTATCACGGTTCGCGATTCTTAGCCGGTTCAGATGCACGGCTTTCTCTTTTATCATAATAATCTCTTCTTTTTCATTGTTCAGCTGCCATACATCCGTCAGCAGTTCCCCATCACCAAGCCGCATGCCCCGGACACCGACAGCGCCTTTTTTCTTTTCCGGAATATCTTCGGTTGCAAAGCGAAGGAAATAGTTTTTCTGTGACCGGAGTACTAATGTTGTCTCCGGTTCTGCGACTGCCAGATACAGGATTTTGTCTCCTTCCTGCAATTTTGTAGCTGCAGTGGTTCGTTTTGAAACATCAAATTCGCTGCCTGCCACCAGTTTGCACATAGACTGTTCTGTCACAAAAAGCAGCTTCTTGTCCATGATAGATTCCAGTGCTGTAATGTATACAATATTTTCTGTGCTGCTATCATAATTACTGATATTATCCACCGGGATTCCCTTATCGCGGAATTTACCATATGGAATATCTGACACTTTTACCAGATGCAGCTGCCCGCCATCGGTAAACAGACAGATTTTTCCGTCACTCATACAAGGAACAATCTGCTTATTTTCACTGTCTGCCGCTTCTTTGTTGCGCTCGTAAACAGAATTGTCCACGGTCTTTACATATCCAAAACGATCCATCAACAATACAACCGGAACTGCCTCAATCTCTTTTTCTTTGTATACAGCAGCTTTTCCGTTTTCTATTACAGTCAGGCGCGGATGTGCAAATTCTTTTTTCAATGCTTTCAGTTCCCTGATAATGACTTTAGCCATGGCCGAACGGCTTCCAAGAATTTCCTCATACCGTGCAATATTTTTCAATGTTTCCTCATGCTCTGTCATCAGTGCTTCTATTTCGAGTCCGATCAGCTTGTACAGACGCATTTCCAGGATTGCGGTAGCCTGACGCTCAGAAAAATGAAGCATGGAAGCGGTTTTTTCGGAAAGTTTTGACTTGAATTTAATCCCTTCTGTTTCTCCGGTGATCAGGCACTTTTTCGCCTGTTTGATATTTTTACTTCCACGCAGGATTTCGATGATCAGATCAATAACATCGCAAGCCTTGATCAGACCTTCCTGAATCTCACACTTATCCTGTTCCTTTTTCAGCAGGGTTGTATACTTGCGGGTTGCAAGTTCATACTGGAACTGTACGTTGTGGCGAATCACAGATACCAGTCCCATAGTTTCCGGTTTTCCATTAGCTACTGCCAGCATATTTACGCCAAAAGTATCTTCCAGTCGTGTCTTCTTATATAAGAGGTTACACAGATTCTGCGCATCAGCGCCTTTTTTCAGTTCAATGACAATACGGATGCCTGCTTTAGAGGACTGATTGGAAATATCCACGATATCGGATGTTTTTTTCGTTTCAACCAGACTGTATACATCATTCAGGAATTTACCGATATTTGCTCCGATCATGGTGTATGGAATCTCAGTAATAACGATACGTTCTTTTCCGCCCTTCATCGGCTCAATCTCTACTTTTCCGCGCAGTTTGATCTTTCCATTTCCGGATTCGTAAATGGAAACCAGTTCATCTTTATTAATAACGATTCCACCGGTCGGAAAATCCGGTCCCGGAATATATTCCATTATTTCTTCTGTGGTAATATCCGGATTTTTCATATAGGCAATCACACCGTCAATGACTTCACCAAGGTTATGCGGTGGTATGCTGGTTGCCATACCAACCGCAATTCCTTCTGCACCATTGATCAGAATGTTCGGTACTTTTACCGGAAGTACGGAAGGTTCTTTCTCTGTCGCATCAAAGTTCGGGATAAAATCTACCACATCTTTATCTAAATCTGCCAGATATGCCTGCTGTGTGATTTTCTGCAGACGTGCCTCGGTATAACGCATTGCTGCGGCTCCGTCACCCTCTATGGATCCAAAGTTTCCATGCCCATCCACCAGCGGCATACCGTATTTGAAGTCCTGCGCCATCACGACCAAGGCTCCGTAAATGGAACTGTCACCATGAGGATGATATTTACCCATGGTGTCACCGACAATACGCGCACACTTACGATACGGGCGGTCATAACGGATGCCCAGTTCATGCATATCGTACAGAGTTCTGCGCTGCACCGGCTTTAATCCGTCCCGCACATCCGGCAAGGCTCTGGCAATGATAACACTCATTGCATAGTCAATATATGATTTCTGCATGATCTCCGAATACTCGGTCCGGATGATCTGCTCTCTGTTTTCTGCCATGTTTTTCTCCTACAATCACTATTCAGGATTCACCTGCAAATCCTGATCCGGATCAGACTAATACTCTTTTGTTTCTGATCCGGATTTTTCTACTCTATTCGTTCATAGAATAATTATATCATTTACTTACATTACTTTCCTTATTAGATATCCAGCTCTGCATCATTGGCATGCTCATAAATAAACGCTTTTCGCGGCGGTACATCCGTACCCATCAGCATTTCTGTCACATCCGATGCCATTCGTCCGTCCTCGATCTCGACTTTTTTCAGCATACGCGTCTCCGGATCCAGTGTAGTCTCCCAAAGCTGCTCCGCATCCATCTCACCCAGACCTTTATAACGCTGCAATGTAAAACTACCGGTGTGTGTCCTGCGGTAACGCTCCAGGGCCGTATCATCATAAAGATATTCTTCTTTTCCTTTGGACGGAATCACTTTATAAAGTGGTGGCATTGCAATGTATACATGTCCTTCAAAGATCAGTTCCGGCATAAAACGATAGAATAAGGTCAGAAGCAGTGTGGAAATATGCGCACCATCCACATCGGCATCCGCCATAATAACAATCTTGTCATAACGCAGTTTTGAAATATCAAAATCGTTACCATATCCTTCGGAAAATCCGCATCCGAAAGCATTGATCATGGTCTTGATCTCTGCATTTGCCAACACTTTATCAATGCTTGCTTTTTCTACATTCAAAATTTTTCCACGAATCGGAAGAATCGCCTGAAAATTACGGTCGCGGGCTGTTTTGGCCGAACCACCGGCAGAATCTCCCTCAACGATAAATATTTCACACTTAGAAGCATCTCTGCTCTCGCAGTTTGCCAGTTTTCCGTTGGAATCAAAAGAAAATTTCTGTTTCGTCAGCAGATTTGTTTTTGCCTTTTCCTCTGTCTTGCGAATCTTTGCTGCTTTTTCCGCACAGGAAAGCACTGTTTTTAAGGTCTCCAGATTTTTATCAAAAAACAGCTGGATCTCGTCACCGGTAACTTTTGCTGTAATACGGGAGGCATCCTGATTATCCAGTTTTGTCTTGGTCTGTCCCTCAAAACGCGGATCCGGATGCTTAATGGAAATAACCGCGGTCATACCGTTACGCACATCTGCACCGGTAAAATTTGCATCTTTTTCTTTTAAAATTCCAAGCTGGCGAGCGTACTGATTCATTACCGTTGTAAAAATCGTCTTGAATCCAGTGATATGGGTACCGCCTTCCGCATTGTAAATATTGTTACAGAAGCCAAGAATATTTTCATGAAACTCATTGGTATACTGAAATGCAGCTTCCACGGTGATGCCTTCGCTCTCCCCCCTGAAATAAACCACGTCATGCAATACTTCTGCTTTTTTATTCAGATCACGGACAAATCCGATGATTCCTTCTTCTTCATGATAAACAATGTGTTCCGGCTCCTCACCACGCAGATCTTCGTAAATAATCGTCAACTTCGGATTCAGATATGCTGTCTCATGCAGACGGCTTTTTACCTCATCCTCTTTGAATCTTGTTTTTTCAAAAATCTCCGGATCCGGAAGAAAATTAATCTTTGTTCCGGTCTTTTTTGTCTTTCCGATCACCGGAAGCAAACCATTCACCAGCGGTTCTACTGCCACACCACGCTCATACCGGTCATGATGGATCGCACCGTCCCGGCTGATCTGCACATCCAGATACGTGGACAGTGCATTTACAACCGAAGAACCCACACCATGCAATCCGCCGCTTGTCTTATATACAGAATCGTCAAATTTTCCTCCTGCGTGCAATGTAGAAAACACAAGTCTTGCCGCCGGAACTCCTTTTTCATGCATTCCCACCGGAATACCACGGCCATTATCCTCTACTGTACAGGAACCGTCCGCTTCCAGCGTCACTTTAATCTCGCTGCAGGCTCCTGCCAGATGCTCATCCACTGCATTATCCACAATCTCATAGATCAGATGGTTTAAACCCTTACGTGAAACACTTCCGATGTACATACCGGGACGCTTGCGCACTGCTTCCAGCCCTTCCAGCACGGAAATACTTCCCGCATCATATGTTACTTTATCTGCCATTCTCTCACCCTTTCCATTGTAATTCGTTCCTATCATTCACCGGTTCCATATCATCAGTCCGTTCCCATACGAATCAAGAAAACACACTGTTTTTGTGTACCAGGTTCGCTGTAACCAAAAATTAACTGCCAAAACATCCATTTTCATGCAGCAGAACTCTTTTCTGTGCTTCCGGATTCTCTTTCGGCAGCTATCCTTGTCTTTTTATCTCAGCCTGAGATAAACGCTCCGCGTGGATGCGCAGTGATTCTGAGATGAATATGTCAGCCTATGCTGACCAGAATCACGCATCAAGTCTCACGTGCGTTCGGCTTGAATTTGTTCACATTGTTTCACAACGATATACTTGGCAATGAACATTTGTTCACCAAAGTTTTTTTATTTTACCATAAAAATGGGAATCCTGCAAGGCGGATTCCCATTTTCAAGAATGTCCTCGACATTCTTGCTACGAGATGCACGTCATGTAATGCATGACATATTCTTCTGTGTATCTCTGCAAGCCTACACTCCGATTTGAATCAGTGTAATCACATTTTTTCAGAATCTGATTTCTGTTTCCCATTTTTTCTGTCTTTTCTCTTTCGCAAAATCCTGCGAACTACCATAAAAGCTGCCACACACACGATCACAACCGGAACCAGGATCGGCAGACCTCCCAAAAAACCGATCAGGAAATTTTGAAATCCCTGCCCCATCCGATACAGATTATCATTCCATCTGGTATACACACGATCACCAAACGTTTTACCGGTAGTCGAACTTTCCCGTGTTACCTCGTACAGATCCAGATATATCGTACTATAATTGACCTGATTGTCGTATACACGAAGCTGGGACTCATAGCTTTCAATCTCATAACGGACATCTGTGATCTGGGACTGAATGGACAGGATATCCGTCATAGAATCTGCCTGCTCCATCATGGTAAATAACGCATCCAGTTCCTCCCGCAATGCTCTGATATGTGTGTCCATATCGATATACTGCAGCGTGACATCCTCCGTGTTCTCACTGAAAGACCGTACGTTAGTGGTATCTTTTAATCCATTTACAAAATTATCCAACTGATCTGCCGGAATCCGCAGAACCAAATACGCATACCGCGTCATATCCATTCCATAGTTTCCGCCAATATCGGAATTTTCCACATAACCGCCGACACTCTTCGTTTTTTCCCGCACATCTGCTACCAATGTATCAAACTCGGTAGTCTCTGCTGACATATTGACTGTTTTAATCAATTTCTGTTCTGTGTTATCCCCTTCCACCTGTTCAAATTCTGTTCCAGTCGTACCGATTCCCTGTTCTCCGGAGTCCTGTGCACTTTGTTCCACGGTATCGTCTGTATTTACTGTTGCTTCTGTGGCACCACCTTCAGCCGTTGTTCCCACACTGACTTTTTTCTGACTTTCTGCCTGAAAAGTTCCAAAACCACTTTCACTGTGATTTTTGGCACTGCTGTCTGCACTTGACTGCGCGCTTTTTCCACATCCGATTGTGGACAGCATACATCCAACTAACAGCATACAAAGTATCCATTTTCCAAAAACAGAACATTTTCCCGCTTTTTTCTTTTCTCTCATAATTCTTCTCCTCCCGCAATCACTGCTGTTATCTGACATCAAATTCGATCTGAATTGGCTCTAGCTGTTATCTGACATCAAATTCAATCTGAATTAGCTGTACATACTGGTCGCCACCATCGATATTTCCAATGGAAATATTTTTCTGCAGGCGATAATGCCCTGCCCCAAGAGAACCATATACATTTGCCCAGTCCACATACCAGTCAAACCAATTCTGTTTATCCCCTGACTTCACAAAATGTAAAATATCGTGACATGCGATTTCATACTGCTTTTGACACTCCATCCATGTATCTGTCGCTTCATCATAAACTTCTATGCCTTCGTAATCATCTCCAAAACTAATATCTTCATCGCCGTTATTTGTCAATCTTACTTTCAGGGATGTTGGTGTCACTTCCAGCACTTTTATATCCACATTCTGTGCAAGCATCCCCGTAGATGCTGATGCGTCTTCCTCTGTGCCCGTCGAATCCTGACTGTTTTCTTTTTCTGCCTTTCCCATTTCAGCACTTTCCGCCTGACTTACAGTTTCTTTTTTGTCTGTCAAAGCAGACGTTTCATCCTGCGACATTTTAACATTTCCACGCAGCCCGACCCAGCTTCCGCCTGCCACAACCACACATACGATACATGCGGCTGCCACACGGATCCATCGCCGTCCACATGCTTTCTTTTTCTGCTGTTCTTCCGCCTGTTTTCCCTGTTTTAAAACAAACTGCATTTTTTCAATAAACGGCTTTGAAAATGCATGCTGTCCTTCTCGTTCCATCTTTTTCTGCACCTGGTTCGCTTCTTCCTGCATGCAGTCTGTCAGTGCCCGTTTTAGTACTTCGTCCGCGCTACGCACTTTTCTGCTTTTTTTATAAACATGTGCGACTTTATCTGCTCTGTCCTGATTTTGTCTGTTCATTGCTCCCACACTCCTCTCTCAGAAGATTCTGCAACTTTTTCCGCGCCCGGAAAATCCGCACATTTACCACTTTTAGTGTTACCCCAAGCAGATCAGCAATCTCCCGATCTGAAAGTTCATGCAAATATTTATATTCAAATACCGCACGATAAATTTCATCCAGTTTCTGAATGGCATGCAAAATGCGTTCATAACTTTCCTGCGCCAGATATTGATTCAGCAGATCTTCACCTGAAACTTCTGCTTCCTGTTTTTGTGAAGTCTCCTCATCTTCCATAATTTTCTGACGTTTTCTTAAGAGATCCGTTGCCTTATTTTTTACAATAGTTGCCAAAAAATTCCGCGTTGCGGCAGACTCTACACTGCCAACTTTGTCCATGTGACGCGTCAGTGCTAAAAATGTTTCCTGTACCGCATCCTCTGCCAGATGGTCGTCCTGCAACCGTTCACGCGCCAGATACCATAGAAAATACCGATATTTATGATAAAGCTGAACAAATTTGGACTGATCCTCATCGCTGTCCAGCATGGTTAAAAACAAAAGCATAATGTTTCCTCCCTGTTATTTACATACATTCTCGAAATCTTTTAAGCACAGATTCGGAAGTCCCCTTTACAGATCTCCATAGTAAAAAGTTTTTTATCGTTTCTCTATATATAATAACGGAAAAAGCCTGTCGTTTACTACAGAATTTTCCATTTTCATAATATTTTTTTACAAAAGATGTTATCCTAAAACACAAAATAGATAAAAACGAAAAAAATACCTTGTCCATTCAAAACCATAGACAAGGTACTAAAATGTCATAAAAATATATCGACATATCTCTGAGAAAAATTTATAATATAACTTTAAAAAACAGGAATATAACTATCACTGCAATTATAGTGCCCCAAACGAACACTCCACACCTGTGAGATTCCTGTGAAAATCTACTGTGCTTTCCTTTTTGTTGTGAATCGTCACACTGCCGCGATGCCGATTTACCCCCTGATGATGAATGAGTCTTTCTGTTTGACCTGATTGTTTTTCGATATAAAGCCAGCGGATCACTTGTAGACATCATCCGAGTATAAAAATTATTTATCCATTGTATATCATCACGGTTACACATGTTTGTTTCCGTACATCCCGGTTCATGCACAATTTGATTTCTCACCCAACGATAATGTTTCAATTGCTTCAAATCCTCATTCCAACTTTTAACATAACGCGAACCAACAGGTGTATTAATCATTTCATCAATATATAATGAGACACCATGCTTATCGCCGTACATCTCATTGCATAATTTTTCAAGCTTCTTATAAGAATCAATAAAATTCATCATTTACTCCGTACTAACTGAGTTTTTAGACATCATACGCCATACAGAACACTTCCAATATGTCATCGTATGCCAGTTCTTTGTAACCGATCAGTGTACGTGTTTTCCCTCTGGAGCACTTAAACGCCAGCATCTCCAAATCTGTTTCTTTCACACCAAGCATTTTCAAATTTGTTGGCATTCCAATAGATGCATAAAATGCTTCCTGCATGTTAATGGCCGTCTCAATGGTTTTCTCCGGGTGTTCAAAATCCACATCTACATTCCATACATTCTCTGCATACTGTAACCAGCGGTTGATGTTTGCCTTGTATACATAACGTGCCCAACTGCACCAGAGTGCTGCCAAGCCAGCTCCGTGTGCCACCTGTGTATACATTCCGGAAACCTCATGCTCTAATTGGTGAACAACAAGCTGAGTCTTTCGTCCACATCCTGTCAGACCATTATGAGCCAGTGAAGATGCCCACATCATATTTGCACGCGCTTCATAATTTTCCGGATCTGCCAGACAGTCTTTTCCGGCTTTCATCACATTTTTGATCACTGCTTCTGCAATGGCATCCGTCAGATAAGTATCTTCGCCCGGGCAGAAATAACGCTCAATCGTATGCATTGCAATATCCACGATACCGCAGGCGGTCTGATATGGACTTACCGTATAGGTCAGTTCCGGATTTTCAACAGCAAAATCCATACGGTTGCAGCTGCATCCATAGCCTCGTTTTTCGTTTGTTTCCGTATTTGTAATCACGCAGGAATTGGACATTTCAGAACCGGCTGCTGCCAGTGTCAGGATTGCTCCTTTATGTAATGTTTTCTGTGGTACACATTTTCCCAGCGAAAAATCCCACACGTCAATATCCGGATTTGCCACACCGTTTGCAATATCTTTAGAAGAATCCAGTACAGAACCACCACCAACGGCTAATACAAAATCAACGCCTTCCCGTTGGCAGAGTGCGATACCTTCCCGCACCAGCTTCAGCTCCGGATTGGCTGTCACACCGCCAAGTTCCACATAAGCGATGCCTTCTGCTTCCAACGCTTTTTCCACGCGGTCTAACAGTCCGCTTTTTCTGGCAGACTGACCGCCAAAATGAACCAGCACTTTCTTCGGTGTAAATCCGGCAATGATTTTTCCTACGTTTTGTTCTTCACCTTTTCCAAAATAAACTTTCGTGGGTGTTTCATATACAAAGTTTTCCATACCATTCTACCTCCAGCAAACATTTACTTGTGTTGCTACTACTTTATAACAATCCGTAAAAATGTTCAACCAATCCTTCGATATTCTATATACTTTCACTTAAGCATGCTCCATACTGTTTGTAAAGCGGACATTCGCAATCTGCTTTCGCTACTTGCTCATTCCCATTTTTCAGATTCTTTGATTTTATACTTCCAGTTTCATGTCACCGTCTTTGATCCATCCGGCTTTTCTCATTCCTTCTGAGAAGATCAGTGTCACAACTGCCGGCAAAACAAAATGCATAATAATGATCTGAATCAGTGCCACTTTAGAAGACATGCCTGTCTCAAGCATTGCTCCATAAGCTGCGATCTGTCCGACAAAACCTGCGGAACCCATTCCAGATCCGATTGGTGTACTTACCATATGTAAAACTGCAGATGCAATCGGTCCTAAAATCGCACTGGAAATGATCGGTGGAAGCCAGATCAACGGTCTGCGCAAAATATTTGGCACCTGAAGCATGGATGTTCCGATTCCCTGCGCAATAAAACCGCCAAATTTGTTTTCCCGATAACTTGCTACCGCAAAACCTACCATCTGACAACAACATCCAATCGTCGCTGCACCTGCTGCAAGCCCTGTCAGTCCCATGGAAACACCAAGTGCTGCAGAACTGATTGGCAGAGTCAGAATCATTCCCATAAGAACGGATACTGCGATACCTCCAAGAATCGGAGATGCCTCTACGTTAATATTTACCAGATTTCCAAGCCATTTCATAAAATTGGAAATTGGCGGTCCCACGATAAATCCCGCTGCCGCACCGGTACAAATGGATACCAGTGGCGTCAAAATAATATCAATTTTTGTTCTTCCTGCAACCAGCCTGCCGCACTCAATGCCGATCAGAGCTGCCACAAAAGCTCCCAGAGGCTCTCCTGCTTTTCCCAATGCAAAACTTTCCATTCCCAGTGCCGGAAACGCTCCGATCATACCGGCTACCGCAGCTGAAACTGTTACAAGCGGTCCCTGTTTAAACTTTGCAGCGACACCGACACCAATACCTGCTCCGGTCACTGTTTTTGCCACACTGGAAATCGCAATCAGATAAGTTCCAATCTCATTTCCAACTAAAGTTCCAATCTGTCCAATGATTGTTCCGATGATCAATGTAGAAAAAAGCCCAAGTGCCATTCCACTCAAACCATCAATAAAAATGTGATTTAGTATCTTTTTCATAAAACTACTCTCCTTTATTCTCATATCGCTATAAGGATATGGTTTTTCATAGGATAGACAAATACACTTAATTTCGTTGTTTTGTCTGTCTTGTCACTTGTCGTCACATTATAGCACAGAGTGTTTAAAAAGAGAAGTCCATCTTTGTCTCTTATTTTCCCCGCAATTTCTTCTTGTTTTTTAATCAGCAGGCTTACTTTTGGATCGACTGGCGCTTAAAGAAAAATGCCAGCACCATGCATCCTGCCACGATCAGCATCGGTAGCCAAAACAGATTCATGTAAATGGCACAAATTGCCTCCGAACTTTGCTGCGCCGTCTCTGCCGCATAATGTCCTGCATGGAGCACCACTGAAAATACCACTCCGGCAATGGCAGTCCCTGCTTTCATCGTGCACATCATAAAGGATGTCATCACCCCCTGCGGACGTTTTCCAGTCAACGCTTCTACTTCATCTACCGTATCCGCACAAATGGCATAACATGGACTGGTTGCCATACTTTTTCCAAGCCCTGCCAATAACATAAAAATGCAGAATAAGATCAGATTTTTCCTAAATGCAAACATAACCACTGTCAACACCAGAAAAACACCAAATCCAAACAGCATACAGTTTCTGTTTCCAAGCCAATTCAGCATCTTATCCATAAACAATGCCGCCAAAAGCTGTGTCATTGTATAAATCGTGAGAATTAATGTTGCTCTGCTCTCATCCATCAAAATATATTTCGCGTAATACATAATGCTCTGGTTCTGCAGTATCATAACAACCATAACACAGGCTCCGATCACACAGAGCAAAATCCATGACCGGCTTTTTGCCGCACAGTGCAGAGATTCCTTTAAACTCATACGTGCTTCCCCGTCCGTCTGCACACGTTCCCGACAGGAAATACTACAATTTCCAAGTAACACCAGATTGATCACACCATAGATTACCGCCACCGGTGCAAAACTGAAACGTCCCTGCACGCCGCACAGTGCTACCAATGGCAGCGTCAGGAAACTTACCAGCAAACTTCCTGTTCCGCTTCCAAATACTTTAAAGCTATTCAGCACACGCCGTTCTTTCACGTCACTGGTCAGCAACGACAGCAATGTGCCGTAACCAGTGTTGTTGACCGCATACAAGATACAGAATAATAAATAAGTAATAAACGCAAACGTCACCTTCCCGTGTGCGCTCAGATCCGGTACCATAAAAACCAGAATAACCATAATTGTCAGCGGGATTGTAGTTGCATAAATAAACGGCTTTGCCTTACCACCTTTGAAATGACTGCCATCAATAGCAACGCCCGTCAGGAAATTCACCAGTGCTTCCAACAATCTTGTCACGCCAAAGATCACGCCCACTGCTGCAATGGAAATTCCTGCGATATCTGTATAATAATAGGAAAGGTAAGAACTGACTGCACCAAACGTAATGCAGCTTGCCACATCCCCGCCGCTGTAGCTAAGTTTTTCCCATAAAGATATTTTACCAGATTCACTTTTTATGTTTGTAGTTTTCATTGTCTGCCCCCAACTTGAACTGTTTTCATTCATTAACAATATAAATCTTATAAAAACAAGTTTACTACTTTGATAAGCAGAAATATAGAAATATTTTTCCCAAATACTGTAAATTTGTATCATTATGTTACACTTTGTTCATTATGTTATACTTTGTTCATTTCATGGATTGAAAGAATGATTGTACTTGCAGGAGAATTTATTCGATAGCTTACTGAAAAAAGACATGCCAAAACACAAAATTTATATCACCATAATTATAACGCAAAAATCAGCAGATCTTCTCTGCTGATTTTCATGATGCAGGAAAAGGGACTTGAACCCTCATGACTGCAATAGTCACACGGACCTGAACCGTGCGCGTCTGCCAATTCCGCCATTCCTGCATATCAATTTGCTTTGCTGCCTCGCAGCTGACAAAGCATATAATACAACAACGCCATTTAAATGTCAACACCTTTTTCGTATTTTTTGAAATATATGTTTTTTATATTTTTTTCACAAAACTGTTGACATTATGCCGGCCTTTTGGTATCATTCTTTCTTGTCGGAAACAAATTAATACGACGCATGCGGAAGTGTCGGAACTGGCAGACGAGCAAGACTAAGGATCTTGTGACTATTGCAGTCGTGTGGGTTCAAGTCCCATCTTCCGCATTGACTATTTAAGAGTGGAAAGCCTTATATTTTATAGGGTTTTCTGCTTTTTCTTTTTTATGGAATGGGATAATTTTTATCTCACGTTGTCTCACGTTTGTAGAGTCATATTCATTAAATCTTGTGCTTTCACCACCATTTCCTAATGCATTTAAAACTTTTTTATTGTTTTCATCCTGTGTATCTGTGTCATAAATATAATATCTCAAAGTCGTACTTTCATCTGCATGACCTAATATATCTTTTGTAGCACTTACAGAAACACCATTTTCAATTAGCTTAGATGCTACTGTTTTTCGAATCTTATGCATTGTTTTAACTTGAATACCAATATACTCACATCCTCTTTTTATTTGAGCATCTATAGCATCTGGTGACATCAAATAACCATTTCTCACAAAAAGGAAATCTTGATAATATTCACCGCCTTTTTGATTTATATTGATTACCCGTTCTATAATTTTCTTTGCACGATCTGTTAACGGTATGTCTCTTATACCCGACTCTGTTTTTGTATACTCAACAGCCACAAATCCTTTTCCCTTAATATTGTGTTCATCTGCTACATCAATTTTTTCTACTACTTGCCTTCCAATATGAATATAACCATCATGTATATCTGTACTTTTCAACGCAAGAAGTTCTCCTTTACGCACTCCTAATTCAAAGTCAAGTAATACAGCCAATGGTGCCGTATTTGACGGATTATTTGCAAGCCTTCTTTCCATTTCTTCACGTATTAATTTTTCTTCCTCCTCATTATACACTTCTTCTCGACTTGCTTTTTTCCGATCTGGTATGATTTTTTTATTACTCACATTTACTCTATACGGATTCTTATCCGTATATTCCTTATCAACAGCATACTCAAATGTTTGTTTCATTATGCCACACATATTGCCAAAACACTTTCTATGTAATTCATGCTCATTTACTATGCTATTAAAAAAATTATCCACATCTATTTTGTTAATGTCTTTAAATCTCTTCTGTATAAACTCTGGATGTGGAACGTAAAATCTTTTCCAATCTGCCATCATACGCTTAATTGTTGCACCTTTTACTAACATTTTCTTATACTTAATGAACTCATAGAATAAGCTTTCAAAGCTCATGTTCTCTTTTTCGTTTTCTTCTTCCGTATGCTTTTCTAATTGAATATAAGCATCAACTACAACCTTTTCAATATCTTCTCTTTTCTTGCGTTTTACATTTTTCCAACCTGTTTTCTTTGTTTTATCTGGTATACTGCCATACCAATAACCTTCCTTTTCATTCTTCCATATACGGTGTTCTCTTAGAATCTCTGTTTTTTTCATTTTTTCTGTACTATCTAGCACACCTGTATCAGCCATTATAACATGTTTAATAACATACTGAATAGGATTCTGATCTAATTTTTCCATCTATACATTTTATCCTCTTAAAATCAACTATCATCTTCTTCACGGTTACCTCCTCACATTTGAAACTTCTGAATTGTTTATATACGATCGTATTGTTTACTATTTATTTTTGTTCTGAATAATTTCTACTAAATGATTATACTTCCTTATTGTTTCTTCTATAGAAGTGCTTTCAATTTCTTCTTTTAATTCTCTTTTGTATAAATATAAACTATTTCTGCTTATTCCTGCCTGTATCTGTGTTTCTGAATCAGACAATACACCACCAAACGTTTTGTTATGTTTTAGTATAATTTGTTTCGCGTAAATAGCTTTTTTTACAGTTAAAACTGTTCCCTTTTTCTGTCCGATCTGCTTTCCTGCTCTTCTGGCAGTTTCAATACCTTCTTTTGTTCTCTGGTGCAAATCCTGTACTTCTTTTTCTGATTGTTCAAAAGCTATTTCAATTTGTTTCTTGGCTAGTATCATCAAATACTCATTTATGCCTTTTAATATTACATCAATATCTGTTCCTGTCATATTTAATTGATTACTTATTGCTTGTTTGTATGTATCTGTATCAATATAATGTTCTTTCAAGAAAACTAAATTAACACCTTGTTCATATAAATTCTGATATAATTGAAATCCTTCATCTGCTGTTCTACTCATTCTTGATACTGAATCAAATACGATTGTATCACCCTTGATAACTTTCTTTAGTATCTTATCTAGCTCTCTTCTTCCTTGAAATTTTGTTCCTGTGTAAACTTCTTTTACAATAATTGCATCTGGATAAACAGAAAGAATATTTCTAACTTGCCTATCAATATTTTGTTTTGCTGTTGATATTCTACAATATCCATATACTGCCATTTTGTTTTACCTCTGATTTGTACCAATTCTAACGACCGTTTGTTTTTACACTCTTATACTATCATATATTTTCTTCATAATCAATATGTTTTGGTACTTTTTATATATAGGTTTGATTTTGTACTCATGTATCAACCCGTATACACTTCATTTCCCCATTCTTCTATATCCCACTCTTCCATGTCCTTTGCATTATTTAATGGGATTCCATTTTCTGCTTTCCATATATCCTGTTCATCTTGTTCTGTTATTTTATTTTCTGAATCTACTACATGTATTTGTACTTCTATGTTCTTCTTCATTTCTTCATCCAGTGAAAACCCATCTGGTATCAATTTGTTTAATATGTATGTACTTGCCTTCAAACGTACTGAACTATCCATTGATAAACGCATAATACTTAAAATTGTTTCAAATGCTTCAATACTGTTTTCCATAAATTTTTGTTTTAAAATATCTCTATCTACTTTTTGTTTTTCGTCCAATATCGGACGACCTCTGCTATTATGTTTTTTCTGCATCATATATCCACCTCCTTTTTTCTATTAATGCCTACATAACCCGTCATCTCCAATCCCTAAAGAACATAAGGAGAACACTGGCTTTGTGAGCATTTTTCCTCAACGCAAAGTGGTCGTTTTGTTACCTTTTTGGTAACAAATAACATTACTTAACAGCCTTTGAAATTGCTTCAAAAATTGAAATCATATGTTCAGAGATATGTATATCTTTTTCCTTTATCTTCTTTCGAACGTTATATAACATTCTCCTATATGAGCCAATGCTTTTATTTTTCTTCGCATAAAAGTTTTTTAAAGCCTTTTTAAATACCCTAAAATCATACATATATTCTTTTGATATTAAAAATGCATCATATACACTTGTATGTTCTAATTCATTCACAGTTAATTGAACACTCTCATTTAAAACACCATTAATACAAGGACAAAGCAGGTTTTTATAGTCAACTTTAAATTGTTCTATAAATTTTCTTATTGATTTTTGTTTCAATATATCTTGTAATGTTATCTCGCGATCTTTTGATTCTAAGACATGTTTCATTCCCTGTGCAGTATAAACAGCTTCTAAACGAAAAATAGATGTTTCTCCTCCAAATTCAGAAAATGCTCCCTTGGAATATCCTTTCCATTTCAAGCGTTTATTACTTAACACACTTGTTTCAAAAGAACTCACAATTTCATCTTTTAAGAATATACATCCTTCTTTCCGTTCTCCTGTTGCATATTTTACGATCGGTTTTTTCCTCAAAGCATTTGGTATTCCCTGTTCTGTTTTTTCCTTGTTTACTCTATCTTCTTGTAGCAGACACCGACAGAGGAATTTAACGGCAGAATCAACTGCACATTTATCTGTACAATTCATATCTACAGTACAGGCTACTTCTATACTCCTCACATACAGTTCTGACCAATCCCTATGAATTGCTGATTTTAGTCCCCTATTAATGGCTTGAACCACATCTGCAAGCATTTTTGTATCTGATACACGAAAACCTATATTATTATCCTTACGGATTGTATGCGGAAGAATTATTCCAATCTCTGTTGTTTTATTTTTTGGTGTTATCTTCAATATAGGTTTTAATGATTCACGCGGATAATGAATTTCATCAAGTACAAAAACTCCAGAAACAACGCAAGTAATTCCATCAATGCCAACAGATACTTTTTGTTTTGCTTTCATCTTTTGCCCTTTCCATTCAAAATAACAATACTATATTCAATTTTCATTCTTCAAATTTGTTTGGAATATTTCTACTGAATAGTAGAAAAAAGATTGTTTTATACATTAAGCAATTTATATTAACTTAATATATTTATTATAATATATACATATATATTTGTCAATATATTTTTTCTGTTTCTTTATTGTTTTTTATTTAATTGTATAGTCATTTTCTTTTTCATACATTAAAAAGACTCCTACAATATTTCTATTATAGAAGCCTTTCCTACGTTTAATATGACGGTTCAGATAAAGTCACTGTATTATCTTCATTAATTGTTATATAATAAATTGTTTCTGTTAAACAACGATCTTGATCTATATAGCCATATGTACCTGTAGCGGGAATGCAACCAGTAAATACTATTCCTGTTCCATCTCCAAAATCTATAGTAAACCAATTATATCCGCTATCTTTTACTCTATCATTACAAAACTCTATATAATCAGCATCACTAACTTCTTTTTCTATTATATCCTTTTCTGCCTTTATAAAGCCATATGTGCCAATTTTTTCGGTTCTTGTACCATTCATAACAGGGTTTTCCCGTGTATTTAATTGTTTTAAATAGTTAAGTTCTATTTTCTGTTCTGTTTTATCACTTGCTTTTCCATTACTCTCTGTTTTAGAAGATGTTTTCTTTTTATCTGTCTTTTCTGTTGTTTTTTGTTCCTTCTTCTGTACCGACTCTTCCTGTGTTTTCTGATTTTCTTCTTTTTTCTGTTTTTCCTGCTCTTGCTCCTGTTCTTTCTGCTTTTCCTGTTCTTTTTCCTCTTGTTCTTTCTGTTTCTGTTCTGCTTTTTCTTCTTCCTTCTGTTTTTGTTTCTCTTCTTTTTCTAACTGCTTTTCTACCTGTCGCGCTTCATATTCAGCTTTCGTTTCTGGTGTTTCAAAAATGCCAAACAAAACAACGCTAACAATAAATAGTACTATGCTAATCAAAATTCCGATTAAGTATTTCTTTTTCTTATTTGTTTTCTTAATTTTGCTTTTTATAAACAATACACAAAACACTATTAGCAACAATATACTAATAAAAAATAATAACACTAAAAAATTTTCCATATTTGTTCCCCTTCCAAAGTGCAAATTAATCTCTCTAATTTTAACTCACTCCGACTTAAAAATCAACAATTACACATCTATTATTATAAACTCTATTTCAGAGGTGACAGAATGACTTACCAAGAGCGATTACGTGCATTAAGGGAAGATAATGATCTGACTCAAACCCAAATTGCAACAATGTTAGGCATTGCGCAAACAACTTATTCTCAATATGAGTTAGATAAACGTCCCATGCCAATAGAATATATTATTGCATTATGTAAATTTTATAATGTATCTTCTGATTACTTATTAGGTTTGAGTGACAAAAAATAACAATGTAAATATACTGCATGTTCAATACACTTACATTGTTATTTTTATAGGTGTGCTAGATTTTTCCTTTCACTATATGTTGTAATATCTCACGTTCATCTCACGCTAACGATAATATTGTTTACAAACCCTATATTTTCTTGGGTTTTTAATATTATGAGGTTCGTTCAAGTCCCATCTTCCGCATTACTTATTTTGGTGTGGAAGCCTTATAAATCAAGGCTTCCGCGCTTTTTTTATTTTTAAATTGAAACACCCTTGAACACGTTCACATCCGGTATTTTGCCACTGATTGCCGCTTCGTAGGCAGATACTCTATCTTCCAGCGGTTCCGTTGCAAAAATGTAACTCTGCTGTGTCGTAGAAATATCTTTGTATTGCTGGTAAGTACAATTTCACGATTGGATTCTCTTGTTTTTGTATACCACACAACTTTATATCCATCACGTTTTACCGCCCCAGACTCATCATGTACCTTGTCTTTAGCGTGCCTGACACTCCCCCGGTTACAGCCAGAACCTCAACAACGCCGTACTCTCCGGCATATGCATCTGCCCCACGCTGCAAGCCAGCGTCACCGGCACACTTCCATAGTTCCTTCCCCTCGTGTTCTGGTAAAACTGGCAGGCCTCCAGCGGAATCTTAACCTTTCCGTTTTTCACCTTTGCTACTTTCATCATTCCACCCTGTTCGTATTTCAGGGAAGTCAGATGCCCCTGCATCATCCTTCCGTCAATTCGCGAATGTGCCTGCATCTCCCGGATGGTCAGCTCCAGCCAGTTTCCTCTGGTGTGGCGCGCCACCACTGCCATCGGCTCAAATCCCTGGTCTGCCATCGACAGATGCCATGGTTTTTCCTGATACACCTGAAACAGCACGATCCGCACATCAAAACGTCCCTGATCCAGACAGCCGATGATATCAATGGATTTTTCGCCTATACCAAGCTGCGGAACAGATGTATTTTCCCTGCTGTCAATCACCGCCTGCAGATCCTGTGCATTTAGTCCGTTTACCAGAACTGCTATGATGCGCTGACGCTGTTCCGGATCTTTGATTCCCTGTCTTTTCAGGGAAAGATTCAATCCCCGGAGCTTCTGCTTATAGTTATTCATGATCGTTTCCATCGGAAGCGTAAATTCCAGATCTTCGGCAAGCAGTCCATTCTCGTAGCACCGTTTAAAAAAACGGCCCACTGTTGTCCGGTCTGTATCAAACTTTTTGGAAACCTCAAGGATCTTGCCTCTGGAAAGCCCGTTGATGTTTAGCCGCTCCAGCTCCAGAAGGTACTGAAGCTGCAAATACGTCCAATTCGTCATCTCATTTTTTTCATTTGTATTATCCTGCACTCTTCACACCTCCAGACTACCAGATCTCTACATTCAGCTCATAAATGTTTTCCAATACATCCAGTGAAAACTTTTTCACCTCTGCCGGAAGAAACGTAATCAAAACAGAAGCTTCCACCACTGGATCATCCGGGATAAAAACAAACTCAAACGGTTTTGTCGGGATACATTCCCCTGCTTCCGTCCGCTGTGCCATGGTCCACTCCATTCCCGGATTCTTGTACCAGACATTTTTCTGTTCTTTCATCTGATCCTTTTCCGATTTCCACTGCAATACAAAATAGCAGCTCTCCGGCTCTACTTTTAACAAAATGTCCCGTTTATAATGGTAAAACTCTTCCACCAATCGTCTCGGACAGTTGTTATCATCCAACTCATACATTCCCATGATTCCTGGATAAGTTCCCATGCGATAACGCGCATACAGGTTATATCCAGTGATGACTCGCTCATATTTTCCATCATTGCAAAGGAAGGTATTCAGCCGCATAACAGAATCATCACTTACCACATGCTCCATCCGGCAGGCCTCTGCCTCCGCCTGATCCTCATTGACACCGATCAACTGGAAAAATTCACTCATGATCTTGTGTTTTTCCATTGCCTTTGCGCCAATTTCCAGACCTTTGGAAGTCGGACAGATCGGATCCCGTTTTCCTTTTACCGGGAAAATCTGATCCCTTGCGGCAAGCTCTGCCAGATATTTACGAACCTCTGCCAGTGTATTTCCAAAATACTGGCTCAGTTCCTCGATCGTGGTACTTTTTCCAGCAGTGTACCATTCCCCGATAGTCTCCATAATGTCTTCGCACCGTTCTGCCCCCGACATCGGCATTCTCTCAAAACGCTCCATGGAATAGTCCCACAAAATTTTCGGAGTATACTGCTTTTTCGTTTCCATTTCCTTGATCTCCGGTTCCGGTTTTTCTTTCGGAAATTTCTTTTCTGACGGATTTTCCCCGGTTGCAAGACAATGGACTGCCAGCTTCTCAATCTGCGGTTTATGTTTCTTTACCGACACACAGATCTTCTCAAAACTTTTATCACTGAGGATATGCTCCATTTTGTCCGCATCCTCCATGGCCTTGTCCCCCGGAGCTCCAAGCCAACAAAAAAATCCGACCAGGAAATGATATTTTTTAAACAGCTTTTCTGCAAGTTCCATTGCCATCGGTGTCGGAACGATTGACCGGTCATGGTTTCTCTGCACAAATCCCAGTGCTTCCAGCTTGTTGACCGCCACAGATGTACTCGCCGGGGTGTAATTCAGTTCTTCTGCGATGCGGTTTACCCGCGCACTTCCATACTGTTTCGTTAATTGATATATTACCTTGAGATAATCCTCTTTCGACACTCCAAGTTCCATGTCTGTGCTGCTCCTTTTTACATAAATTCTTTAGTGGCTATACTTTTCTTCATTGATGTGCCCGATTTATTTTGTCTTTCGGGCTAACAATCGCCCTTCAAGAAAAAATAAATCGGGCGCTATTTACGCTATGATATCCTTCCGTTTTCCATCTCATATACGGTATCTGCCACATTCATCGTTGAAGTCCGGTGTGATACCAGTACCACTGTCTGTTTTTTGCCGGATTCTTTCAGGGATTTCAAAATAATTCCTTCGTTCAGTGAATCCAGATTTGATGTCGGCTCATCCATAAGTAAAAGCGGTGCATCATGTAAAAATGCCCTTGCGATACCGATTCGCTGCTTTTCTCCACCGGATAAGGTATCACCCAACTCGCCTACTTCGGTATCATAGCCCTTCGGCAATGTCATGATAAAATCGTGAATGGATGCTTTTTTTGCCGCTTCCATGATTTCTTCTCTAGTTGCTCCCGGTTTTGCAATGGCGATGTTGTTTGCAATGGAATCGTGGAACAGGTGCGTTTCCTGTGTGACATAGCTTTCCATGTCGCGTAAGTGTTTGCTTGGAATCTCACGCACATCGGCACCGTCCACCGATACACTTCCTGCATTGACATCCCAGAATCGCATCAAGAGTTTCAAGAGAGTTGATTTTCCGGAACCGCTTGCTCCATGAATACCGGTGATCTTGCCTGGCTCCAGTTTCACGGAATAGTCGTCTAAAATGGTTTCTGACTCATATGCAAAGGTTACATGCTCTGCACTTGCGCCAGAAAAAACAGATGCTGTTACAACACCATTTCCTGTTTCCGGTATTTCTTCTACCAGAGGTGTTTCCTCTAATAAAGAAAGAACACGTTCGCCGCTTGCCAATGTCTGGTTCAGATTGTTTGACAGACTGGATAATGCAACCACCGGTCCAAAAGATCCCATCATTGCAATGGTACAGGTCAAAATCCTTTCAAATCCCATACTTCCTCTTGCATACAACCAGATGGTCAATGCTAGCATGCCAAAGGATGCCAGCAAGATCACCATGTTTGTAAAGGAACGCTGTGCCCCTTCCATATGGCTTAAATCTTTCTGCATTCCGGAAAGTTTCTTGGAACGCTCTGTCATCTGTTCTTTTCGATTTTCACCCTGTCCGTACTGAATGGTTTCATCCAATCCGCGTAAAGAATCCAGTACAAAACTGTTTAACTCACCAAATTCTGTCCGGAATTCCATACCTTTCTGACTGCCGCGTTTTCCATTCCACAGTGGAATTACAACGCCAACCATCAGATATGCTGCCAGCGCAAGAAGTCCTGCCAGGATATGGTATCTTCCGATGAAAATCACCATGATTGCAGAGGTTAAAGTTGCAATCGCAATCGGAGAAATCGTATGCGCGTAAAATACTTCCAGCAATTCAATGTCAGTTGTGATAATGGAGATTAAGTTTCCTTTGTCCCGTCTTTCCAATTTTGCCGGGCAAAGTTTTCGCAATGCTGCAAATACTTTGTGGCGGATGATCGCCAGCAATTTAAATGCAATAAAATGGTTACAATATTGCTCCACATAGTGAAGTAAACCACGCAATACCGCAATTACTACCATCACGATCAGAATTGTTTTCACCGGTGTAAATACTAACCACATATTATCCACCGGGACATTCATGCCTGCCACGCCGGTCAACAATCCATGCACGATCACCTGTCCTGCAAGGATAGTCAGAAAAATAGCACACAAATAACCTAAAGTTCCAAGGACGATTGCCGCCAGCATGATATGAATCAGAGGTTTTACCAGTCCGATCAGGCTTCCCATAATTGAAATCGCACTTCTACGCTTTTTTGTTTCAGCAGATCCATTGACTTGGGTTATCTGCTTTTGCTCACTCTGCATCTCTTTTCTTTCTTCTGCCATCACAGACTCCCCTCCTCTCCATAATGCTCCAGCGCCATCTGGCTCTCATACAAGTGTCTGTAGGCTCCGTTTTCTTCCATCAACTCCGCATGCGTTCCACGCTCTTTGATCTCGCCATCTTTCAGAAAATAGATCTGATCCGATTTCACCACATTTGCCAATCGATGTGAGATCAAAAGCACTGTCCTGGTCTTTGCCAGTTCGTGGATCACCTGCATGATCAGTTCTTCACTTTCAATGTCGATGTTACTTGTTGCTTCATCAAAAATATAGACTTCCGCATCTTTGAGCAGTGCCCTTGCAATTACAAGCCGCTGACATTGTCCGCCGGATAAGTTTCCTGCTTTCTCCAAAAGTTTTGTCTGCAAGCCATCCTGCGTCTGCAAAAATCCAAGCAGATTGACTTTCTGAAGCACCGCATTCATTTCTTCTTCCGTTGCATCCGGTTTCGCCATCCGTAAGTTTTCTTCTACGGTTCCTTTAAATAAGTAACTGTTATGGCGAACCAAGACTACATGCTCCATCAGATTTGTTTCATTCACTTCCGATAACGGCACACCGCCAATAGTGATCTCCCCGGAAAATCCCCGGGTTTTAGCAGAAAGTAATCCTGCAATGGTACTCTTTCCACAACCGGATTCTCCGACCAGTGATACAAAACTTCCCGCCGGAAGATTCAGGTTGATGCCTTTCAGGATTTCTCTGTCTTCCTCATAAGAAAAATATACATCTTTGAGTGAAATGTCTAATGCTCCCTCCGGTAATATTTTTGCTCCTGTCTCCGGCTCCGGCAGATCCAGAATCTTAAAGATCTTGTCACTTGCCGCCATACCATTCATTGCGATATGAAAGAAAGAGCCAAGCAGACGCAACGGCAGGAAAAATTCGCTTGCCAGAAGCACGATACATAATGTACCCGAAATTGTCAGATTTCCTTTCAAAAACTCTGTGACAGCAACTACCATACCAATCGCCGCTCCACCATATGCAACGATATCCATCACACTGGTAGAATTGAGCTGCATGGTCAGCACTTTCATAGTGATCCGGCGGAAGTTCTGAGACTCCATATCCATCTCATCTGCTTTCTGCTGGTCTGCCTGATAGATTTTCAGAGTAGTAAGTCCCTGCAGGTTTTCCAGAAAGGAATCACCCAAACCGGTATAAATGCTCCAATACTTGTTTAATAACTTCTTTGCGATCTTCTGCACCACCACGATAGAAATCGGGATCAGCGGCACACAGATCAGTAGAATCACGCTTGCTTTTAAGCTGACTCTGCACAAAATAATAAATAGCGTCACCGGGGCGATCAGACTGTAGAACAACTGTGGCAGATATTTTCCAAAATAAGTTTCCAACTGCTCTACACCTTCCGTTGAAACCTGCACCACCTCGGAAGATGACACCTGTTCGCTGTAAGAAGCCCCAAGTTTCAGCATTTTTTCATAAATTTTTTCCCTTAAAATGCGTTTTACATCCACACAAGCCAGATAGGAAGACTTTGCTCCCATCCGCTCACAGACAAACCGCAACACGATCACAATCGCCAGCGTGACCACCGTCAGCTCAATGCTCTGCACCGTCACTGCCCGGTACACGACACGCTCCATTAAATTAGCGATCGAAAAAACCGCGAAAACCTGTGACAGTAACGCAAGCCACTGCCACAGGATCGTGTATACGATATACTTTTTTGCATGGGACAACAGTCCCACAAGTCTCGTTTTTATCATATTTGTTTTCCTTTAATGTTTCCTTGGTTGATCAGATACTTTCTCCGTCTGCCTCTCCGGGTTTCTCCGTTTTCACCCGAAGGAAGAAATATAACAGATGGCATACCCAGACAATGGCAATGCAGATCCGTCCGATCGGCACATTTTTCATACAGATAAAGCCGATCGCCATGACAACAGTTACCATACCGATGATCTTTAACTTGGTTCCCATCGTCATGGAACGCTTCTGCACGAAACTCTCCAGATGCTTCTTGTATAAGTTGCTTCCGGTGAACCAGTCATGCAGCTTCTGGGAACTCTTTGCAAAGCAGAACAGAGTTGCCATGTAAAATGGAACCGTCGGCAGAATCGGAAGTACGATCCCTACCGATCCAAGTCCCAGACAAAAACAACCTAAAACAAGCCATATAATTCTCATATCTTTCCTCCGATTTTCAGGTACTTCATGAATACCTTCAACGCTTATATAGTTACAGTTCACTCATCACATGTATCCAGGTAATTCCTCATGCAAGCATGATCATTACCTAAATCCATGTGATGATTGAACTGTAACCTTATATAACTATTAATGTTGTTTATTTTGGATTATTCATTGATTTCAGAACAGATGTTTGATAAAATAGACTCTAAGGTGCTACTTCACATTGACGTGAATGGCGGTTCGCTTTTTGCGGAGAGTTCATAGCTCCGATTACATAGATTATATCTTTTAGGAGAAATCTTACGGAAGGAGAACTCTGCTTATGCTTACAATCGGTGACTTGATTGCAGTGCTTAGTCTCTGCTTAACCTGTTTTGGTCTTGGCTATTCGATTGGTTCTAATAGTAATAAGACCACAAAAAAATAACCGCCTTCCCTGTTAAATAAGCGGTTATTTTTTTCCAATTATATATCAGGCGAATCGTCGTTAGTAGCACCTTTTACAATATTATATTAACACCGCTTATATTTCATGTCAAATACATCTGTTCTATTTTCAACTTTTACTTCCAAATCGTGTCCGAAAAGTTTCCATCTCTGTTCCAGTAGATGCAACATCTGCATTGGAACCTGAGCTGTCATCTGTATCTGCTGCAAATGCTGACATCGGAACACTGCCGATCAGCATCGCTGCTGCCATCACAAATGTCAGCAATTTTTTTGCTGCTTTTTTCATCTCTCTCCTCTCTTTTTCTCTTATTTTTTATCCCTCCTTCCTCTGTCGTTATGTTCCGTAATTAGCACTAGTTTTCTCTGATTACCTATCATTTCCTTTGGTTAGCTTTTATAACTATTAGTTAGTTTCTTTCACTTTTTATTAGTTATAAACCACCCTCCCCGCATTGTCAATAAATTTTCACGTTTGTGTGCATCGCTGCACGTTTTGGCTACAGACTAAATTCCCTTGTTTTCTGGATGCATCGAAGTTTTGGGATTTTAAAAAAAATTTTTCTTGTTTTAATCGGAAGACAAAAAAAGAGGGAACCGACTCCTGACAGGTTGGGTTCCTGTTGGATATCGATTTCCTCTTTTCGTATGATTAACGGTTATTTTGTTGTGATGTTACATTTATTCCGCATAGATAATCTTTGCACAATATGTTCAAGAATGCCCTCGGCATTCTTGCTGCGAGATGCACGTCATGCAACGCATGACATATTCTTCTGTGCATCTCTGCAACTCTACACTCCGTTTCGGTCGGTGCTAAACGAGTGCCACCGGCACTCAGAACCCCTCTGATTACATAGAAACCCGAAAGGGAATCCACTGGAAAGGCGGGCTAAGCCATGAGTATTATTGACTTTATAGCTGGGGTAAGTTTCGGCTTAACCTGCTTTGGTCTTGGATATATCTTTGGCAAGGATAATAGTAAGCCACAAAAATAGCCGCTCCGGTCTGTTAAATCATCATGGATATATTACAGAATCTCTTTAAATCAATAATTAAAAATCGTCCTCAAAATCGTCATCTTCGCCAAATTCATCATCATCGAAATCTTCATCTTCCGGTTCGTCAGAGCTTGTCAGCCACTCCAATTCATTCATTTTTTCTACTCTATCAAGTTCCCCATCATGATCCCAGTCAAACATACTGTCAATACCGTTATCTACTTCATCATCCCAAAATTTCATTCCGTTATCCTCCTCGTCTGTAATTTAATACTACATAAGTATTCTTTATTTCTACATCTTAGATATAATTATTTTATTCATCTCATCATATGTATTCCAATGTTCTTTTTTTATATTAATTCCCGTATAATTGAATAATTCTTTTATCATTTCCATGATTTTATCACTGGAAAATCCTGTCATCTTCAATTACTTTTACAGTCAGTATAACATATCCGAGTGTTTTTTTATGATTATTTTACATTTTCAATGTGTTTTTTGCCATTTTTTTCGCATTTGGCACAAATATATTTCCTTTTATTTACTTCAACCACATCAATGAATGATATGGTAAAAAAACTCTCAGGAAGCTCTCTTCTACCATATTTATATTTTTTCTTGAATGTATTTCATCAATCATGTATATTATAATAGTTTGATTATCAAATTTTTTATACAGAAAGGTTTTATACACATGAATATATTGAAGAAGAAAAAACTAAGCGTCAAAAAAGTTATATTAACACTTGTAGCAGTTCTCATTGCTCTGCTCGTTCTCATCTCACTCTTTGCCGGAAATTATCTTGTGAATTATTCCATTGGTCGTTCCGGTGACGGTGGAAACAGAACCGTTGCCCTGGAAATTCCGGAAACAGCCGATGATACAGAACGTACAATCGCAGAAGGCAAAATTGCTCAGCAGGAAGCAAACGAAGCTTTTCTTTCTGAAAATCAGGGACAGACGATTGAAATCACAACTGAAGATGATATTCACTGCAATGGTGTTTATTATCCAAATGGCGAATCCCATGATTGGGTAATTGCCCTGCATGGCTACCGCGGTGACCATCTCGGTGCAACCAGCCTGGCTCAGCACTACTATGCTCACAATTATCAGGTATTGACACCAGATCTTCGTGCCTGTGGAGATACAGATGGCAATTACCTTGGCATGGGCTGGCTCGACCGAAAGGATATCCTTTCCTGGATTAACTGGATCGTCGCTCAGGATTCCGATGCCAGAATCGTTATTCACGGTATTTCCATGGGTGCTGCCACAACCATGATGACAGCTGGTGAAGATACCCCGGATCAGGTAGTTGCCTTTATAGAAGACTGCGGTTATACCAGCGTGTGGGATATTTTTTCCAGTGAATTAAAACTCCGCTTTGGTATGCCGGAATTTCCGCTAATGTACACTGCCAACCTGTTTGCCATAGCAAAAGTCGGTTACTCTTTCAAAGAAGCATCTGCTCTAAATCAGGTAAAAAACTGCAAAAAGCCGATGTTGTTCATTCATGGTACCGCAGACGATTTCATTCCATATGAAATGATGGATATTTTATATCAGGCAAAACCTGGTAATAACAAAGAAAAAATCACGGCCCCAGGTGCAGGTCACGGAGAAGCAATGTATCTACTGGGCGAGGAATACTGGAATGATGTATTTGCATTCTTGAAATAATTTCAAAATATATCTTGACAGTTCCATGCATTTTTGTTATTATAATCAAGTCGTTTGAAACAACTACATAATGACAAATGCGGAAGTGTCGGAACTGGCAGACGAGCAAGACTAAGGATCTTGTGATTATTG
>OIZU01000237.1_pt1 | contig 52701 bp, 41 predicted proteins | sample 1588661 | NCBI WGS metagenome assembly OIZU01 (sample SAMN03283257) | human gut metagenome | biome: human-associated habitat; material: feces | host: Homo sapiens | place: USA | collected 2013 | reverse complement strand
AGACGGACAATGTGTATCACAAGTATTATGATGATGTGCTGATACTGTTAAAGACAGGACTTCGTATCTCGGAACTGTGCGGACTGACAGTAGCCGATATTGATTTCAAGAATGAAGTTGTGATTATCGACCACCAGTTACTAAAGAGCAAGGAACAAGGCTATTATATTGAAACGCCTAAAACAAAGAGCGGAATAAGGCAAGTGCCATTAAGCAGAGAAACAATACAGGCATTTCAACGGGTTATGAAGAAACGCCCAAAGACAGAACCATTTGTGATAGACGGACGGAGCAATTTCCTATTTGTCAATCATAAAGGCAAGCCCAAAGTTGCGATTGATTACAACGCCTTATTTGTCCGTATGGTAAAGAAATATAACAAGCACCACAAGGACAATCCCTTGCCACATATCACACCGCATACGCTACGCCATACGTTCTGCACAAGACTGGCAAGCAAGAACATGAACCCGAAAGATTTACAGTATATCATGGGGCATTCAAATATCAGTATCACAATGAACTGGTACGCTCATGCGTCCATAGATACCGCAAAATCAGAGGTTCAGCGTCTAATTGCATAGAAGTATTTACCACGATTTTAACCACGCTTGATAGCGAAAATATAAGAAGATAGACCTAGATATGTGAGGTTTACCACAAAAGCAAAATGCCCGTAGAGCCGATAAAATAAGGCTTTGCGGACATTTGAGAAGATATAAAAAGATAGTTAAAAAGACATATATAATTTATTATAAACACTTAAATTTCATCGGACGCCATACTTCAACAAACGAATGCATCCCGCGCACCTCCCATCTCACCAAAAAGATTAGGCAAGAAAGAAGCCCATCAATCATTGACTTCACAAACCTTTCCCTTCCAGAAAGCTGGATAACGTCCGAGATTTTGCGCACTTTCGGACGTTATCTGGCGCGGAGGACGCATTTGCGCAGTTCGGAAGCGATGAGCACGATCATGGCAAGGCCGAGGCATTCGACCCATGCGCCGACGCTGAGCGGTACCGTACCGAAAGCGGTGTTGAGGAACGGAATGTAAATCACCGCCAGCTGCAATACCATGCTCAGCGCGATCGCGCCCCATAGCCACTTGTTGGAGAACAGTCCGACGAACGCTGACTGCAAGTGCGAGCGCGAGGCAAGCGCGTTCAGCATTTGCGCGAACACGAGAATCGTGAAGCCCATGGTGCGTGCTTCCGTCATTTGTGCGTCGTGACCGATCGCATCGACGGAACGGTCGGTGAACAGACCGCCGTCCAAGTGCATGTCCATGCCGATCAGGGTGACGGCCGCCATAATCACACCGATGAAAATGATGTCGCCCCACATTTCGGCGTCAATCACGCGATCGGTGAGTTTGCGCGGCTTGCGCGCCATCACATCGTCGGTGGACGGGTCGACGCCCATGGCGAGCGCGGGTGCCGCGTCGGTGAGCAGGTTGATCCACAGCAGCTGCGTGGCAAGCAGCGGCACGGTCACGCCTTGGCTGCCGGGCTGGGTGATGCCGAGGAATCCGGCGAGCATCACCCCGCCGAACACGGTGAACACTTCGCCCACATTGGAGCTCAGCAGGTAGCGCAGGAACTTGCGGATGTTGTCGAAAATGCCGCGTCCTTCACGCACGGCTGCGACGATGGTGCTGAAGTTGTCGTCGGCGAGGATCATTTTCGCGCTCTGCTTGGTCACTTCAGTGCCGGTAATGCCCATGGCGACGCCAATATCGGCGGTTTTGACTGCGGGAGCGTCGTTCACGCCGTCACCGGTCATGGCCACGATATTGCCTTGCCGTTGCAAGGATTCAACGATCTTCAACTTGTGTTCCGGCGCGACTCGCGCGTAGACGGACACTCCGCTGGTCACCTTGTCGAATGCCGCTTCGTCGGGCAGTTCGTCGAGTTGGCTGCCGGTCATGGCCGTGCCGCCCTTGTCGATAATGCCCAGATCGGTGGCGATGCGCGCCGCGGTCAGCGGGTGATCGCCGGTAATCATTACCGTACGAATGCCGGCGCGATGCGCTTCGGCAACCGAATCACGCACTTCCGTGCGCGGCGGATCGATGATGCCGATCATGCCGACCCAAATCAAATCGTTCTCAAGCACATCGCTTTGTTCCGCAATATCGGCAACATGACCTGCGGAATTCAGCATGATTCCCGGCACTTGCGCAAGAGAAGCGGTACCGAGCGGACGATAAGCCTGTCCCAGCGTGCGGTATGCGTCGGAGGAAAGCTGTTCGACAGTCGCAAGAATCTGCTGGCGATCGCCTTCCGTAAGTGGGCGAACGGCACCGCCGACAGCAATCCTGCTGCAATATCCAAGAAGCACATCGGGGGCACCCTTGGAGAAGACGGTCAGACGGCCGGCGTCAGCGTTGTCTTGTGCCACAATGGACATGCGCTTACGTTCGGAAGTAAACGGGATTTCGCCAACGCGCTCGTAGTTGGCGTACTTGCGATCCGCCTTCACTTTTCGTGCTGCGACGATGAGTGAGACTTCGGTCGGGTCGCCGACCGCCTCCCACGTTACGTTTTCCGCATTTCCGGCAGAAGCAGCAGATTCGCGCAGTTCGCCGTCGTTCGCCAACGCGCCCACGGCAAGGGTCGCAACGGCTTCCGATTCGATGATCCCGCGTATTTGCGCATGTTCCATGGTCTGTGGATCGACCACCATGCGGCCTTCCGGCGCATAGCCGGTGCCAGTAAGCTGCACTTCGCCGCTCGGCGTGACCACACGCTCCACGGTCATCTCGTTGCGGGTGAGCGTGCCGGTTTTGTCGGAGCAGATCACCGACGCAGATCCGAGCGTTTCCACCGAATGCAGCTTCTTGACGATCGCATTGTGCATGGCCATGCGCTGCACGCCGAGCGCGAGCACCACCGTAAGAATCGCAGCCAAACCTTCCGGCACGGCCGCAACCGCCAGAGAAACGGCCAACAGCAGCGAATCGATCACATCGTGAACGTCTTGGAAGCCTTCGGTAAGCGCGAGCGCGACCAGCACCACGACCGCGATGATGCATACCGCGCTGCCAAGGATTTTGGAAACGTAGTTCATTTCCTTTTGCAGCGGGGTTTCGTCGTCTTCCGTGGCTTGCAGCAGATCGGCGATTTTACCGACCTGCGTGCCCATGCCGGTGCTGGTTACGATGGCGCGGCCGGTGCCTTGCGTTACGGACGTGCCGTTGAACACCATGTTGGCGCGGTCGCCGAGGGCCTTCGCCTGTGCGAGGGTGTCGGTCTTTTTGCCGACGGGCACGCTTTCGCCGGTGAGGCTGGCTTCCGCGATTCGTAGGCTGGCGGCGGCGAAGAGGCGTCCGTCCGCGGAAACGGAGTCGCCTTCGCCGAGCACGATGATGTCGCCGGGCACCACGTCAACCGTGTTGATGCGTTCGATTTTGCCGTCGCGCAGCACGTTGGTTTGCGGCGCGGTCATGCTGGAGAGCGCTTCGACGGCGGCTTCCGCCTTCGATTCCTGGATGTAGCCGAGCACCGCGTTGACGATGAGGATCAGCACGATGACGATGGCGTCGAACGGCAATGCTTCGCCGCCTTCCGCACCCGGTACGGCGTTGGCTCGTTCAATGAACCATGCGACGAGCGAAATGCCGGTCGCAGCCAGCAACAGGTAGACAAGGGGGTCTTTGAATTGTTCGAGGAATTTCTTCCATTTCGGCACCGGTGGTGCGGACGCGAGTTCGTTCGGTCCGTACTTGTCGAGTCGACGCTTGGCTTCCGCTTGACTCAGGCCGGTATTCAAATCGACACCAAGCGATTGCGCTACGGTTTGCGCATCGGCGAGCGACGGATCGACTTGCGTTTGCGTCGCGGTTTTTGCTGCTTGTTCGAAATTTCCCGAACTGGTATCGCGGAATTGGGTGGATTGATCTTCCTTGCGATCAACCATGATGATCTCCTTGGGAGCGCCGCGGAGTAGTCAGCACTCCCCTGCCGTTGCGATAGTGCGAAATAGCGGAAAATTGCGATTTTCGCAACCACTCGCCGAACTGGGCAATGCTGCGCGGTTGTGGGCACCGGGCGTACGCCATCGGTGCATTCCTGCCATTATTACACACCGTGCCCATTTTGCAAGACTGCAACGCACCGTCTTTTGTCAAGATTTCACAAAATCGTGAAACATAATCTGCAATCTTATTTCGACCGCGCATTCGATTACACGGCAACACCGACGGCAATGTCGCTACCATCTTTGGCGGAAGTGTGATATGTTATCGGATGTTAGTAAACAAAATTACTTACGCTATGATTCGTAGCGTACATTGGCAACGTCGCAATGGATAGGGGTAGTTATCATGGCAGCTCAAGAAGCCGCGCAATCACAGCAAACGCAAGGGGTTCCGGAATCGCGCATCCTGCAGGCGCGGCAGGCGAACGCAAGCTGGCTCACCGATCCGACCGTATTCGCGGTGAATCGCAAGCCCGCGCACTCCAATCATCGGTATTTCCTGGGCGAAGCCACCGAACCAAAGCAGAATCTCGACGGCGAATGGAAAGTAAACGTCACTCAGGCAGCCAACGTCGACGTGGAAAACGCGCCGTTCGCCGCAGCTGACTTCAACGATGCCGGTTTCGGCGCGATCAACGTGCCCGAACACCTGCAGATGGCCGGCTATTTGAAGAACAAATATGTGAATGTGCAGTATCCATGGGATGGCCATGAGGATCCGCAGGAGCCGAACGTTCCCGAAAACAATCATGTGGCGATCTACCGCCGTTCCTTCACGCTTGACCGTCCGCTCGCCGCGACGCTGGAAAATGGCGGCACCGTCAGCATCACGTTCCACGGCATGGCCACCGCGATCTACGTGTGGGTCAACGGCACGTTCGTCGGCTATGGCGAGGACGGTTTCACCCCGAACGAATTCGACATCACCGAAGCGTTGAACGTTGACGGCGACAACGTGCTCACCGTCGCCTGCTACGAATACGCGAGCGCCTCTTGGCTGGAAGATCAGGATTTCTGGCGTTTGCACGGCCTGTTCCGTTCCGTGGAGCTCGCCGCACAGCCTCGCGTGCATGTCGAAACCGTGCAGATCGAAGCCGACTACAATCCCTCCATGGCCGCCGGAACGCTGAATGCAACCCTGCAGTTGCGCAATGCAAACGACGCGGCCACCGTCAAGGCGAAACTGCGTGACGCAAACGGCACTGTGGTGTGGGAATCCACGCAATGCGCCAACGAAACCATCACCCTCAATTCCGGCGCGCTGAAGAACATTGCGCCGTGGAGCGCCGAAGAGCCAACCCTGTATGAGCTGACGGTGCTTGTCGTCGGCCACGACGGCCCGCTGGTCGAAAAAATCGTGCAGCGTATCGGCTTCCGCACATTCCGTATCGAAGACGGCATCATGAAGCTCAACGGCAAGCGCGTGGTCTTCAAGGGCGCCGACCGCCACGAATTCGACGCGAAGCGCGGCCGCGCCATCACCAGGCAAGACATGATCGACGACATCACGTTCTGCAAGAGGCACAACATCAACGCCATCCGCACCTCGCACTATCCCAACCAGGAATACTGGTACGACCTGTGCGACGAATACGGCATCTACCTGATCGACGAGACCAATATGGAAACGCACGGCAGCTGGGTTGCGAACAATATCGAAACCCCCGAAACCGCCGTGCCGGGCAGCAAGCCGCGGTGGGAAGGCGCGTGCGTGGACCGTATCAACAGCATGATGCGCCGCGATTACAACCATCCGAGCGTGCTCATCTGGTCGCTTGGCAACGAGTCGTTCGCCGGCGAAGTGTTCCGCGCGATGCACGCCCACGCGCACGCGATCGACCCGAACCGCCCCGTGCATTACGAAGGTTCCGTGCATGATCGCGCGTTCGACGACGTGACCGATATCGAAAGCCGCATGTACGCGCACGCCGACGAAATCGAGGAATACCTCAAGTCCAACCCGAAGAAACCGTATATTTCCTGCGAATACATGCACGCCATGGGCAATTCCGTCGGCAACATGGACGAATACACGGCTTTGGAACGCTATCCGCAATATCAGGGCGGATTTATTTGGGATTTCATCGACCAGGCGATTCTCGACAGCAACGGTCGCATGTGCTACGGCGGTGATTTCGGCGACCGTCCGAGCGACTACGAATTCTCCGGCGACGGCCTGCTATTCGCCGACCGCACGCCGTCGCCGAAGGCGCAGGACGTCAAGCAGCTGTACGCGAACGTGCATATGACCGTCGATGCTTCCGGCATTACGATCACCAACGACAATCTGTTTGTTTCGACGGCTGATTCCACGTTTGTGTTGCGTATTTTGGCTGATGGCAAGCCCGTTTGGTCTTCTTCGCGCCGCTTCGACGTTGCCGCAGGTACAAGCGAGCATGTTGAGATCGATTGGCCGATCGACGATTACCGCGCAGGTGCGCAGGAACTGGTTTTGGAGGCGTCCCAGCAGTTGACTTCCGCTTGCGATTGGGCTCCGGCTGGGTATGAGCTTTCGTTCGGCCAGTGCGTGGTTGCGGGTGGCAAGATTGCCGATACTGTTACGGCCGCTTCCGCCGCTTCCGATGGAGCGATCACCTTGGGCCGCTGGAATATCGGCGCACGCAGTGCGGGCCGTGAAGCCCTGTTCTCCCTTGCACAGGGTGGCATGGTGTCGTACAAGCTTGGCGAGCGCGAATTCGTGTTGCGTAAGCCGCTGATCACCACGTTCCGTGCGCTGACCGACAATGATCGCGGCGCGGGCCATGCGTTCGAGCGTGCGCAGTGGGCGGTTGCCGGAAAGTATGCGCGTTGCGTTGATACGAAGGTTGAGCCGCTCGGCGAAACCGCAGTTTCCGTCACTTACACGTATGAGCTTGCGATTGCGCAGCGCACGAAGGTCACCATTCGTTACGTTGCCGATGTGCTTGGCCACGTCGATCTGCATGTTGCATATCCGGGTGAAAAGGACGGCGATCTGCCGACGATTCCGGCGTTCGGCATTGAATGGATGCTGCCGGTCGAGTATTCGAATCTGCGATTCTATGGCGTAGGCCCGGAGGAAACGTATGCCGACCGCAAGCATGCGAAGCTGGGCATTTGGAATACGAACGCCTTCCGCGATCGCGCGCCGTATCTGCTGCCGCAGGAAACCGGCAACCATGAGGACGTGCGTTGGGCTGAGATTACGGACGATTCTGGTCATGGCTTGCGCGTGAGCCAGACTGCGAATACTGAAACCGGCGTTACGAAGCCGTTTGCGATGAGCCTGCTGCCGTATTCGAGCACGATGCTTGAGGAGGCGCTGCATCAGGACGAGCTGCCGGAGCCGAAGCACATGTTCCTGCGCGTGCTCGCCGCTCAGATGGGTGTCGGCGGCGACGATTCCTGGATGAGCCCGGTGCACGAGCAGTATCAGCTGCCCGCCGACCAGCCGCTCAACCTCGACGTAGCCCTCGACCTGTTCTAGTTTCAAGGATTCAGTCGATTCCTACGTGCGAAATGTCTCCCGATTCTTGATTTCAAGGATCGGGAGGCATTCGTTGTGCCGCAAGTTGACTTTCGGCCTCACGATTCGCAGTTCTGTCTCACGATTTCGCAAGATCGTGCGACAATTCGGAAAAAACATGCGATCAGACCATCAAAATGGACGATGAGGGGGATTTTGTTGATGGCTTAAATTAGACGGATTGCCTAGAATGAGGGCAGAACTTCCGAAACGTTCGAGCGCAGGCGGGCAAATTCGCGCGCGTCCGAGCGTCACGAAGCACGCTCTTCCAGGAAAGGGGCCATCATGAGCGACGCAATGAACAACCCGTATGCGAACAATCCGAATCAAAATGGCAGCAACGAACAGCAGCCGCAAGGCCAGCCGGAATACGGGGCATACGCACCAAACCAGCAATCGCAATCCCAGCAGCAGGGCGGCAATCCCAACAATTCGGGCAATCCGTATCAAAGCGAGCCTCAGACCCCATGCTACTTCGACGGTCCCAACGCCAACCCGAATCCCAACCAGAACGGCTTCTTCTACGCGAGCTACACCACCGGTCAGCCGTACGGCCAACCATACGGACAGCAGAACAGCCAATCCGACGCTGACAACGGCACCAACAATTGGCAGCCGATCAGCCCGTTCAAGCTCATGGAGGAATGGCTCCCGAAGAAGGCAAAGAACGCGATCCGCGGCACGTATGCGGTACTCGGCATCGCCGCCGTCATTCTCGGCCTGGCACTGCTGATTTGGCCCGGTGCCACACTGAAGGTCGCCGCAATCGCGCTCGGCGCATACTTCGTGGTTTCCGGTGTGGTCCGCATTGTGACCGCAATCGTGGAACTCGGGCTTCCGGGAGGATGGCGCGTGCTTGACATTCTGATCGGCCTGATGCTGTCTGTCGGCGGTGTGGTCATGCTGAAAAACGCGGCGCTTTCCGGAGCCACACTCGCCGTGCTCATCACCATGGTGGTCGGTCTCGGCTGGATGCTGGAAGGCGTGATGGCGCTCGTGGAATCGTGGCGCATGCCAAGCTCCGCATGGGCCGTAATCTACGCACTGCTGTCGATCGTCGCCGGCTTCATCGTGCTGTTCTCCCCCGTCAGCTCCACGACCTGGCTGATCCTGTTCGGCGGATGCGCGCTTGTGGCGATCGGCATCGTCGCGATCGTACGTGCGTTCACCTTCGGCAAGTCCAAGCGCAAGTAATTTTTTGCGGCGCGGGCCGTAAAGTCTGATTATCTCTGTTTTCCCAGGGGCACCAAGCAACAGCTCGGTGCCCTTTCCATAGCGAAATCGCTTTTTATACCAAGATTCAAAGTCGCACAACCATGAATCTTGGTATTAATACTGGTATATAATTGGGTATGAAATTCGGTTTTAAGAAAGGTTTATCATGGCAAGCGCACTTGACATACTCGATGACCTTGCTCCAATCAGCGAGCTCAGCAATGGTCGTACTTCCGCATTGTTGCAGCGGGCCGACCACAATCCAGTCATTCTGATCAAACGAAACAAGCCGTCCTACGTTCTCATGAATATCGAAAACTATCGCGCTCTCATGGAACGAATCGAAGACAACGAAGACTTGCTTCTTGCCGAAAAAAGACTCGACAACAGTACTGGCACAACTATCAGCAACGAAGAGGTCATGCTCGATCTCGGCATTTCCCCAAGCGACCTCGCCGAGGCACCTGAGCCGGAACTCGCATGAACTGGCAAGTTGAATGGCTTGACGAAGCCAAGAAAGACATGCGCAAACTCGGCAAAGCCGAGCAAATCCAAGTACTCAAGGGAATCGAGAAAGTTCGCACAAACCCACTGCCCACCTCGCAAGGCGGGTATGGCAAACCGTTACGCAATGCCGAACGAACGAAACTTTCCAGGCTTTGCAAAATCAAATTCAGGGATATCGGCATTCGCGTTGTTTACAAACCGTTACTGCGAAATGGAATCATGACCATCATCGTCGTTGGCATTCGTTCCGATAGTGACGCTTACATCAAAGCCAACAAGAGACGCAAAGAATATGGACTATAAGATGCGTCCGCCAATTTTCAGCGAACGTTACTTTTTCTTCAAGATTAGCCGATGATTTTACAAAAGAAGTGACGATCGTCGCATGACATTGTCGACTTGCCCGACGTAAGATGAAGGCACAACAGAAGAACGAAGAAAAGAAAATAGACAACAAACACAGACTTACGGCAGCGGCCAGAGGAATGGACAAGAAAACAGATACGCGCCGCCAAGCCGAACGAAAGGAAACATCATGAAGAACAACACTTTCAACCAGGTCATCAACGCCAACCTCGCTTCCATCGATCCGGGCTTCGGCCAGTTCGCACTCGCCAAGGCTTCCTCCGACCTCTTCAAGAAGGTCCTCAACAAGTAAGACCGCTTCCTAGACGGGAGGCAAGGCGCAGGCGCCACAGCACCTCGCCCCTCTTCTTTCCAATCCTTAAATCACATAGCGGGAGGCCGCGGTTCCAAACGGAATCGCGGCCTCCCGCTTTTCACGTACGCCGGCTACCCCTCCTCAACAGCGAGATTGCGGGCGGCGGCGCGTTCGCGTGGGCCGCGCGTCACGTAGAAGCCGATTGCCACGATGACGAACATCACCGTGCAGCAGATCCACAGCACACGGCTGCCGAACGCGTTGAGAATCCAGCCTCCGACCAACGGCGAGAACGCGTTCGACAGCGACCACACCAGGTTGTATAACCCTTGGTAGGTGCCGCGCACATCCTTTGGCGCGATGTTCGCCACCGTTGTGGCGGCAATCGGGAACGTGCCCAGCTCGCCAAGCGTCCACAGCACGGTCGCGATTGCGAACGCCACCCACGAATTCGCGCCGATCTGGAACGCGTATCCGACCGCCGTGATGGACATGCCGAGCACCAGCACTCGGGTGTTGCTCATCCGCTGGAACAGACCGATCGCGGGAATCTGCAGCAGACACAGCAGGCCGCCGTTGATGGTCAGCAGACTGGAATATTCATCCGTGCCAAGGCCGATCTGCGTCATGGAAATCGGCAGGCCGCTGACGATCTGGTAATACGCCAGCGTGTACAGGAACATCAGCACCACCATCGACATCAGCGCGCCGTCGGCGCATGCGCGACGATAGCTGCGCCATACGGAGAACCGCTGCGGCCGCTGCGATTCGCCGGTTTGTTTCACAGCATGTTCCACGGCATTTCCCGCAGCTGATTCCGCGGCTTGCGACGCCCGCGCCGGCGCGACCTCGCCCCGCGGGCGCTTGCCCAGCCCGACTTCCTTGAAGAACACGATCATCAAGATCGTGGCGAACACCAGCACCGCGGCTTCCGCGTAGAACATCAGCGCATAGGAGATCTTCACCAACTGGTTGGCGATGATCGGGCCGATCGCGAAGCCGAAATTCGCGGCCCACGTCTGCAGCGAATACGCGCGCTTCTGTTTGCGGAACGGCACCACGTCGGACACGTACGCCGCGACCGCGGGCGTCGGCATGGATGAGATGGCGCCGTAGGCCAGCAGCGCGATCGCCATGATCCACGGATTGCCGATGAACGCCAGCAGGACCAGCATCGCGGCGGAGCCGAGATTGCCGATGACGATCATCGCCGGGCGGCCGAAGCGGTCGGACAGCGCGCCGCCATACAGGCAGCCGAAGATGCCGCCGAAACCGTACATGGAGACGATGGTGCCGGCCACGCCCGCGCTGACATGCATGTCAGACACCAGATACATGGAAAGGAATGACGTGACGAAGCGGCCCATCCACAGGATAAGCAGCGTGACCCACAAGCCCCAGAACATGAGGGGCAATCCGAAAATCTCTTTGTTCTTCTCCATTCTTGCCATCATATCGAGCAATATCGAGCGGACGCGACGCCAGTAGCCTTTTCCCGGGGTGCTGGGAGAATGGACAACTATGGCAATGAAAAAAGGACCGACCAAGGGGTCGGGTGGAAAGCATCGTAACGCGCTGAGGGGCAAGGGACCGACCCCCAAGGCCGAAGATCGCGTATATCACAAGGCTTACAAGGAAAAGCAGGCTACCAATCGTCGTAAGATGGCTGATCCGCGACTGGCGGCACGCCGTCGCGCGGCAAAGTTCAGCTCAGAATCCGACGATCTCGTCATCGGTCGCAACGCCGTTCTCGAAGCGTTGCGCTGCGGCGTGCCCGCGAGCACGCTGTATGTGGCCGCACGCATCGAGCACGACGATCGCACGCGTGAAATCATTCGTCTCGCCGGCATTCACGGACTGAACCTCATGGAAGCCGACCGACTGGAAATGGACCGTATCGCACGTTCCTCCAACCATCAGGGCGTGGTGATGAAGGCGCAGCCGTTCCAGTATTCCTCGCTCGCCGAGCTGGTGGAACGCGCGGACAAGAAGTCTCGTGCCATGGAAGCGGCCAACTCCGCAAGCGCACGCATTGCGGCACGTCCGCTGTTCATCGCGCTTGACGGCGTCACCGATCCGCAGAATCTGGGCGCGGTCATCCGTTCCGCAGCCGCATTCGGCGCCAACGGCGTGATCCTGCCGGAACGTCGTTCCGCTTCGGTCACCGCAGCCGCATGGAAGGTGTCCGCAGGCGCAGCCGCGCACATGCCGGTCGCCCGCGTGGTGAACCTCACCAAAGCCATTGAAAGCCTGAAGGAACGCGGATACTACAGCGTTGGTCTCGACGGTGGCGGCGACGCCCTCGTTGGCGAAACCGGTTTCGAAACCGATCCGCTGGTTGTGGTGCTCGGTTCCGAAGGCAACGGCCTGAGCCGTCTCGTACGCGAGACATGCGATTCCATCGCCGGCATCCCAATGTCGAACATGGTCGAATCGCTGAACGCTTCCGTCGCAGCGGGCATCACGCTGTATTCCGTCGCACGCGCCCGCCGCGAGGCCGGTGCCGCCGCTGACGCGAAGTAATCAACACGAAGCGACAGGAAGTAAGCACAGCGAAACTGCAGAAGTAAACACAACAAGGCAGCAAGTCCGAAATACATATGAGCGGATAGTCCATACGGATTATCCGCTCATTTTGTTGCGCAAATCTGTACTTGGATTGATTTTGCGCTTACCGCAGACCCACTCCCCCGCCAACGATCTCTCGCAACACGTTCTCTCACTTTCAAAAGTCAAAATTTTTTTGAGTTTTGAAAGTGAGGGGTGTGAAGGGATAACAAAAGCGGAGGATTATTAGTGGTCCTCCGCTTAACGGCTCGGCCCTGAAATTTTTGACTGCGGCTACGCCGCAGACTCAATACTGCCTTCGGCGCGGCTATCGCCTCGTCTCAGGGCATATTGATAGAAAAAGCTCCACTGGAGCTTTTTCTATCAATGTGCCCATACAGCTGCGTCGGGATCGTCGTCGGGGTTGTAGCCGTCGTCGGGATCGTCGTAGGTGTATTCGTCGTCGATCACACCGGAATCGGCTTCGGCGTTCAACGCGTCCACATCCTTCGTGGTGAGCTTGTACTGCGGAAGCACCTTCTCCACATAGCTTTGCACCGCCTCGGCCATCGGCACATCATGACCCGCCTTCTCGGCCAGGAACCAACGGTGGTCAAGCACTTCATGGAAGAACTGAGCCGGTTCGATCTGCGAACGGTATTCACGCGGAATCATGCGCACGGTCGGCTCGAACACTTCGCGCATCCAATCAGTGGCGACAATCTCAAGATCCTCACCCTCACGCCATGTGGAAGCGCGGTAGGCATCCAAATCGTTCAACAGTCGACGAGCCTGATTCTCCTGCACATCAAGACCAGTCAATCGCAGCAACTTACGATTCGCATAGCCGGCATCGACCACACGCGGACGCACCAGCACACGCTTGCCATCTTCGGCGGTCTTCATCTCCAGCTCATCCACATCAAAACCAAGCTCATTGAGCTTGTTGACGCGCTTCTCGATCTTCCACATTTCGTCCGGACCGAACTTGTCGGTATCAGTCAGCGCACTCCACAGCGAATGGTAACGATCCACCAAACGGTTGCCGATCGCAATTTCGTCAACACCGCTCGGCAGCAGCGAACCGGACGAAAGATCCATCAATTCGCCAATAATGTTCGTACGAGCCAAATCAACGTCGTACTCGCGCTGGCCTTCCGTCAGATTAATCTGCAGATCACCGGTTTCCGCATCAACCAAAAATGCGGAGAACGCGTAGGCGTCGCGCAGGAACAACACGTTCGACAGTGACACATCGCCCCAATAGAAGCCAGCCAAATGCAAACGCACCATCAGCACGGCCAACGCGTCGATCAGTCGTTCCGCGGTATCAGGGCGCAGATTACGCGCGAACAGCGCACGATACGGCAGTGAGAACTTCAAATGCTTGGTGACAAGGATCGCTTCCAGCGGCTCGCCTTCACGGCTATGACGGCCTGTGACCACGGCGATCGGCTGCACGGTCGGCAGTTCCAGCTTCTGCAGGCGACGCAGCAGCTCGTATTCTCGTTCCGCCACATTGCGCGTGATTTCCTTCATGGCGTACACTTCGTCGCCTACGTGCACGAAACGCACCACATGCCTGGAAATACCACGCGGAAGATTGGCCAGCAGGTCTTCCGGCCAAGTAGCCAGCGGCTTTTCCCACGGCAGGGTGAACATCTTTGGATTCGAGCTTGCGGCGGTGATTTTCAGCGCATGCGGCTCCGGAGATGAGGCAGCCGGATCTTCGGCCTTCACGGAAGTTGCTTTCAGCACACGGGGATCCATCTGTGGCAATTCAAGAGATTCCATGAATCAACAATTTACCTGTTGACCTACCCGAAGAAGCAAGTATGGACGAATCCGTTTCACCTGCCGATATGCGATGATCTCAATACTGGAATCTCACTATCCATCTCATATTACGATCGAATATTGCGATCGATGCTACAAACAGACATTACAAGCCGATATCGTGCTTGCGGAAAACAAAAGAAGCCCCGCACCGACGCGGGGCTTCTCCAACGAGACGATAAGAGAGGAAGAGCACGTCTCGTTTAATGGTTGACGGAAGTTCGCGCTTCCGCCAAGTTTTTATTCAGCCACCCGCCAGCCGATTTCCGTAAAGGATATTCCCCTGAAGAAACAGCCAACGGTTGGTTACTCGATATCAGCTCAGTTCAGACGCAGCTCGGTCGACGGAGCGAACAGGTGCATCTTGGACGGGTCGATCTTGATCTTGACGGTATCGCCGACCTTCGGGAGAGCACGCGGGTTCACGCGGATCGTGGTGAGCTTGTTCTGATCGGACATCATGGTGGATGCCTCAGCAGCGGAGCCATCGGTGATGATGTTGCCGTAGATGTAGCCATCGGAGCCCAGATCCTCAACGTTCATGACCTTGAGGGAGAAGGCGTTGGCGTCATCCGGGGCGGCCAGGGAAGCGTCTTCCGGACGGAAGCCGACGACGATCTGGTTGTTGTCTTCAGCGGTGAGCTTGTTGACGGCCTCGGCCGGCAGATCCACGGTGTCTTCGCCGATCTTTGCCTTGCCGTTGACCACCGGGTGGGTGTTGATGTTCATCGACGGGGAGCCGATGAAGCCAGCGACGAAGACGTTGGCCGGGCGATCGTACAGCTCGGTCGGAGCGCCGACCTGCTGCAGGACACCGAGCTTGATGACGGCGATGCGGTCACCCATGGTCAGAGCTTCGGTCTGATCGTGGGTCACGTACAGGGTGGTGACACCCAGCTGGCGCTGCAGAGCAGCGATCTGGGTACGGGTCTGCACGCGGAGCTTGGCATCAAGGTTGGACAGAGGCTCATCCATGAGGAAGACCTTCGGCTCACGGACGATTGCACGGCCCATGGCCACGCGCTGACGCTGGCCACCGGACAGAGCCTTCGGCTTACGATCGAGGTACTCGGTCAGGTCGAGGATCTCAGCGGCCTTCTCGACGCGCTTGCGGATCTCGTCCTTCGGAGTGCCGGCGATCTTCAGGGCGAAGCCCATGTTGTCGGCAACGGTCATGTGCGGGTACAGAGCGTAGTTCTGGAACACCATTGCGATGTCGCGGTCCTTCGGCTGCATCGTGGTGACGTCCTTGCCACCGATGAGGATGCGGCCCTTGTTGACCTCTTCAAGGCCAGCGAGCATACGCAGAGTAGTGGACTTGCCGCAGCCAGACGGGCCAACCAGCACCAGGAACTCGCCGTCCTTGATGTCCATATTCAAATCATCCACCGACGGCTTATCGTTGCCCGGGTAGATACGAGTAACATGGTCGAATACGACTTCTGCCATGATTTGTCATCCTTTCAGAGGCAGGTACGTGCCTCACGATCCGTTGTAAAGGGATTTCTTTTCGGTGCCTCGCCTTGCGGCTTACGACTTCGACAAAGCCACAATTCAAAGCGTTAATTTATTTCTTTGGTTTGGCGAAGGTTCTCTTCGTTGAGCCACGTTCCATGATACATACAACGCTAAAACTGTCAATGCGTGTCGCGAGTCGCGCTGTTTACCTACGCTGGCAAAAGGGGGTTAACGGCGTAGTAAATACACGCCTTTATCGCCATCATGCAAGACAATGGTGCGGAGCGAAAGACAGAACAGGGAGGTTGCAGTGCGCAATATTAGAATCGGCGTGGTCGAGGATGATCCCGCAAGCTGCCAGCTGGTACTTGACTATCTCAACCGATATCAGCAGGAAAATGACGAACAATTCACCGTTTCCGTATTCGACGACGGCGCGAGAATCGTAGAGAAATATACCCCTGTTTACGATATTTTACTGCTCGACATCGAAATGAGCGAAATGGACGGCATGGCCGCCGCGAGACGCATTCGCGAGCGCGACGACAAGGTCGTGATCGTGTTCATCACCGCCGCACCGCAGTATGCGATCAGCGGGTACGAGGTGCGCGCATTGTCGTATCTGCTCAAGCCCCTGCCGTGGTTCGCGTTTTCACAGGAACTCAAGAAGTCGATCGACATGGTGAGGCGCAATGGCGACGATTCCATGCTTATCGAAACCAGCAACGGGCAGATGCGGCTGAATCTTGCCGATATTCTGTATCTCGAATCGATCCGGCATACCATCGTCATCCACACGTTGGAAGGCAAACTGTCGATCAATGGCACGCTCAAAGACATGGAAGCGAAACTCGCCGACCACCATTTCTTCCGCTCGAATTCCTGCTATCTGGTGAATCTCAAGCATGTGACGGGCGTCGCCGACCAGGATTGCGTGATGTCGAACGGCGAACAGTTGCGCGTAAGCCGACCACGCAAGAAGGCGTTCCTCGCCGCGTTGACCGACTATATAGGAGGTGGCAGGTGACCAGCGTGATATTGCCGAATGCGCTGGCCGGATTGGCAGGAGGACTGGCAGGAGGCTCCCCTTCCATACCTTCCGTTTTGGTGACCGTGCTTTCGGTGCCGCCGATGACGCCAATCACCAACGCTCTGCCCGACATCCCCCGTTCTTATACGGCGATCTGCGAATGGGCCGCGTGCATGGTGTATATCGCGGTGTCGTATCGTCGCGTGCCGCTCCGACGGTCGATCATCGTCAGTGCGGCCGGCTTGGCATCGCTGGTCGCGGTGCAGTATTTCGACGGCAGTATGCCGATCTGGTTCTGGATCATCGGTATGCTGCTCGCATTCGCCTGCATGTATGCGACGATTCTGCTCGGCGCGGGCACCGGCAAACGCGAGGGCCTGTATATTACGGCGCGCGCGTTCGTGTTGGCCGAATTGGTGGCGTCGCTGCATTGGCAGATCGTTACGTTCATTGGCGTGCGCGACGGATTCACCGATTACGATTGGCGCGCGATCGCGCTGCTTGTCGTTACGTATGCGCTGTGCTTCGGTCTAGCTTGGATGGTTGAACGCGGCAATTTCAGCCAGGCCACACCTACCTTGCCGACCGCTTCCGCCGCGATTGCGACGATGGCCATCATGATCGTCACGTTCGCCATGAGCAATTTGAGTTTCGTGTCGACGAATACGCCGTTTTCCGGTTCGGTCGGCCAGGAAATCTTCTACATTCGCACGCTGGTCGATTTCTGCGGTTTCGCGATCCTATATGCGCAGCAGGAGCAGGCGCGCCGTATTGAGGCGAATACGGAACTCGCGTCGATCAACGCGCAGCTGGAAAGCCAGCATCAGGAATACCTGCAATCGAAGGAAAATATCGAATCGCTAGGCCGTCTTGCGCACGATCTGAAGCATCAGCTTGCGGCGTTGCGTGCCGAAGTCGATCCGAAGCATGCCGCGGCCGGCTTCGAGCAGCTGGAGCAATCGGTGCAGCGCTATAGCGCGCAGCAGCATACCGGCAATCCCGTGCTTGACGTTATTTTGACCACGAAAGAGCGCACGTGCGCCGATCGAGGCATTACGTTCACGGCGGTCGCGGACGGCTCGCTGCTAAGCGGCATGTCGTCGATGGATATCGCATCATTGTTCGGCAACGCGCTTGACAATGCGATCGAAGCGACGTCGAAATTGCCGAAACGTGAGCAGCGTCTGATCAAACTTGCGTTATACGAGCAGAATCGCTTTATTGTTATCCGGGTTGAGAATTATTACGATTCCCGATTGAAGAAGGATGCGGAAGGCAATCTGCGCACCACCAAGCGCGACGATCAGCATCGGCATGGTTTCGGCGTGAAGTCGATTCGTCATATCGCGCAGCAGTATGGCGGCGAAGTGACGATTCGCACCGAAGACCACTGGTTTGTGCTGACCGCGCTTATTCCGCGGAAAACCGGCCTTATGGCCATGTAGGACTGGCCATAAGGCTTAAGGCGGCTCCGCTAGTTTTCAAGATTCTGCGCAGCGGCATCGCCGTCAGACGCATCACCGGCATCACCGCCTGCCGATGCGTCGCCGCCAGCATCGCCGGCATTCGCCGCACCTCCAGCCGCGCCGCCCGCCGCAGCACCTCCAGCCGTATTGTCCGGACTATTCGCAGCACCACCGTTAGAGCCCCCGTTAGTGCCGATATTGGTGTTGTTCGTCACGGTGTTAGGAGTCGACGACGCCTCCTGGTATTGGTCCATCGCCTGCTGAACGGCGTCTTTGGCGGCATTCAGCGCGTCAACGGCGGCCGTCACGTCGTTTTCCTTGAGATTGGTGCCATTGGCAAGGTTTCTGGCCGAGTCAATCGCCTGCTGCAATGCCATGCGCACGCTGTCGTCGGCCACCATGCCGTCGGAATTGTCGAGCACGGACTGCGCCTGCTCGATCGCGTCATTGAGCTGGCCCTTCAGACGATTCTGCGTGGCCAGCACTTTGGAAGCGTCGACGGCTTCGGCCGCATTTGTAATCTTTTCGGCCTTGTCGTTCATGCTCCGCGCCTCGGATGCCATGGCTTTCGCGGATTTCTTCAGCTTGCTGATGCCCTGCGACGTGTCGCACGACAGGATTTTCGCTTCCTTCGCGTTAGATATGGCCGCATTGAGCTTAGTGACGGTGCTGACATCGGCGACTTGATCGGCAGTGACCTTCGCGCCGGTTTTTCCGATTTCCAAAGCGTCGGAAAGCGTGTTATTGGCACTTTGCAGCTGGCTCGTGGAATCCTGGCATTGCGCGGCTGCGCTGGTAATGGCTGATTTCTTGGAATTATTCGAAAGCATCCAACATGCAATACCGCCAATCAAAGCAATCACGACGATAGCCGCAATCACGATAGCGACGATTTTGCCGGTATTCTTCGGTGGTACCGGAATTTCATTGCTGTAATCGCCGTAATCCTCGAAAACACTGAAATCGCTTACACCGTTCACATCGCTTTCTTGCGAAGCGACCGTCGGAGGCTTCGGCGGTTCGGACATGTCAGCCCCCATCACCTCGGTATCCGTCGGAAATTCCAGCCTGAAATTGTTGTCTTTCGTCATACGTCCTTCTTCATCATCGGGCGCTCAGCATCGACCATCTATACGCCGACCCCCTAGTTTACCGCCTAACACACCCTTCAACGCGCATTCGCCTTAATTACCTTCTTTTCCGCACTTTTCGATAGGCGCAAAGCGGCAAGCGGCTCCCCTAAACACGATGCGGTGAACGCACTCACCGCAACCGCGAATCCAATGGGCACAAACAGATTGATCGGAGCATCCGCAAGTTCCATCACCAAGCAAATCGCCATAAGCGGAGCCTGTTGGGAAGCTGCGAGCAATGCGCACGCACCCAGCAGAGCATACATGCCAATCGAATTCGTGTGAAACACCTGCATCCACAGAACACCCAGCACAGCACCCCCCGAAGCGCCGAGCGCAATACCCGGCTGCAGCACACCGCCGGAAGCGCCGGAACGGATCGTCAGCAATGTGACAATCGCCTTCGCCAGGAACGAAACCAGCAAAATCGGCACCACCGCCAAATCAGCCTTGGACGAGAAACTCAACTGCGCGGTGGCACGGCCATTGCCCATAACCTGCGGCACCCAAATCGCCACCACGCCAGTCAGCAGGCCGGCGAGCGGCAACATCCACAGAATGCCCGCGCCCGACGGTTTGGACTTCTCAGCCCACTGCGAGCCGCGACGGAACAGTGCGCCGGCAGCGCCGAGAATCATGCCGGCAACCAGTGCGAACGCCATGTAATCGGGGGTGAACAGGCCGTCCGCTTTGCCGATCAGGTAGAACGCGTGCGTGCCCTTGACCAGCGACGCCACCCACGAAGCCAGCGCGGAACAGGCGAAAGCGAGCGTCACCGTTTCGAGGGTTATGTCGGCGAGCAGAATCTCGACCGCGAAAAACGTGCCCGCAAGCGGCGCGTTATACACGCCCGCAAGGCCGGCGGCGGCCGTAATGGCCACCAACATACGGGTGTCTTTCGCATCGAGATGCACCCAACGCGCGAACCGCTGACCGAACATCGCGCCCAACTCGCGCGGCGCCACTTCTCGACCGATCGACATGCCCGTGCCGACGATGAAAATCTGCAGCAACACATGCACGACGGTCTGCCAAATCGGCATAATATCGCCATTTACCGCCTTTTTGACGGACGGCACCTTCGTACTGCGCGTACGCAACAGCCACCAAATCACGGCCGCAATGACCGCACCCGCGGTCACGGAAATCAGTCGACGAATCACAGGAACGTTGAACGGGCCAGATTCCTGCGAATTCTCAACATAGCCGAGCGTAAGATGCTCGACGCCGTACAGCATCAACGTCAGCAGACCGGCGGCCGCACCAATGGCCACACCCACAATCGCCACCGCCGCAATCAGCGCCGGAATTCTGCCAATCTTTGGCTGCGTTCCTTGAGGATTCTGCGACTCCTGCGATTCTCGTGTTTTTTGCGATTCCTGCGATTCCCGCATCTGCCGCACTCCTTGCACACCGTCTCCTTCGTTCAATTCATCCCCCCAATTGTCCCACCTGCCGCAACGTTCATTTGTTACGCCCCGAGCGTGGCGATCGGCAGCACCAGAATGCCGTCATCACGCCGGTATGCAATATCACCACGCCCGACAATAAACGCCATGAATTCAGGCTCACGAACTTGAGATAGAGGATTTCCGCACACTTTTTCTTTGAAAGCATGTAGTTTGTCCACATTTTTCTCCATGACTTTCAAATCGCTCAGCTTAATCTCCACCGCAGCCCAGCGACCATCCACCAATTCAAGAATCACATCAACTTCAAGGCCTTTTTCATCCCGATAATATGCGATTCGATTCGCGCCACCCATCGATTCGAGATACACGCGCAAATCACGAATCACCAATGTTTCAAACAAATCTCCCAGCGTTTGCGTGTCACGCGCAAGGACAGCCGGAGTCGCCCCCAGTAACGCGCTCGGCAGCGACGGATCCACGAAATAACGTTTCGGCTTCGTGCGAACTCGAGATTTTGCACGAAGAGAAGGTTCCCATCCTTCTAAATCGTCAATCAGATAGAGACTTTTCAGCTCATCCACATATCGTTTCAGCGTCGGAGCGCTGATGCTGACGCCTTCATCACCGTATGACATGTCTTTCATCAGCGTCTCGTAGGTAGGCGCCTGAGCCACATTCATGGCAAGTGCCTTCATGAGAACCCGCATTATTTCCGGGTTAAGACCAAGCTTAGGAATATTGACGTCCAGTATGCTTCGTACATATTCAGCCGAAGTCTCCAGAGCGAACTCGTCTTCAACATCAAGGTTTGACGGCCATCCACCTCGGCAACACCACCGGGCCACATCCATAATGCCCGTCTTGTTTCTGGAAGGTTCAAACTCGCCTTCAAAAAGTTTGCCAAGACTTACGCTCCCTGTTGATTCACCGGATTCAGCCAAGCTCATCGGACGCATATGAAGTCTCGCAATGCGACCGGTTCCGCTATGGTGTATTTTCTCAGTTTCCTTAGGTTGGCTGGAACCTGTAAGGATTAGCTGCCCTTTACGATTGGCGTTATCGTCAACATGCCGGCGAGCAGCATCCCACACAGCCGGAACTTCCTGCCACTCGTCCACGAGATGCGGCTCTTCACCCATGAGCACCAAATTCGGATCGTTAGACGCGGCGTCGTAGGTAGCGGAATCATCGAGACGATCCACACTGGATGCATGCGCCAAAGCCGTCCACGTTTTGCCACACCATTTTGGACCTACAATCTCAACGGCACCAAAAGCGCGCAGCAGTTTTTCCAGTCGCCGGTCTGCAACGCGAGGACGATATTCCGCCATTTTTAAATCACTCATCATTCCGCACTTTCAAGTTTACGCCAATCTCATTTTCGATTTTACGCTGTTTTGACTTTCAACTTTACGCCAATCTTACTTTCGATTTTACGCCGACAGCACTGCTGACGATTACACTTTCGATATTGAGAAATCACAAGAAAGCAGCAAAAAGGGCATAAGAAAACCCGCCCGGGAAAGAGGGAAGACTGGGCGGGTTGAGGAAGGGAAGAAAAGGAGGTCAGTTATGGATTACTTGGCGGCCTCCTTGGAGTCCTTGTTCTTCGGCATAACCCAGAACTTGAGCAGCGGGTAGCTCACGATCACGGCGAGCAGGGTGTTGACCACGGAAGCGATGGTGCCAGCAATGCCAGCGCCCATGCCCCAACCCTGGCACAGACCGGTCACATAGCCCGGCAGCACAAGGTTCACAACCACGATGATCACAGCGAGGATCACGTACTTCCAAGCGGCATCCTTGAAGCTGGAGTCAGACTTGAACACCCACTTCATCTGCACGAAGAAGTTCACCACCTGGGCGAGCGCCTCGGCAAGCAGGAAGGTGAGGAAGCCGCCCAGACCGTTGCCCTGAGTGTCGTAGTTGAAGATCAGGAAGTGGAACGGCTGCGTCAGGCCCATGCCACTGATGAAGATGGCGGTGCCGATCCACGTCACCACGAAACGGGTGATGGTGGAGATGTTCGACAGCACGTTGAACAGGATGAACTCCCAGATGTTCGGGTGGTCCTTGATCCACTGGCGGATCGGACCGACCTTCTCAGCCGGCTGCGTTGCGTTGTTATCAGTCATTGTTCAGCTCCTTTGCAGTACGCTTATTTGCGGATTGGTTGCGGAAGAAGCCGGCGATGACGCCGCCCAATCCGCGGAAGGTGTGTCCGTTGGCGATTTTGACGATGGCGTCGACCATCGCGGAATCGACCATGCCTTGGGTCATCTTGCTCATGGCTCGCGGAGGCATGTTCAGGATGAACAGGGTGTTGAGGTCCGGAGCGCCGGTCTTCTGACGAATCTTGGCCTCCTGCTTGGTGAGCGTCTTGGCGACGGTACGCGCCACGAAGCCCTTGGAATCCACCCACGACATGATCGGATCGTTCACGCCGAACGTCACCGGCTTGCCCGGTGCCACAACCTCATGGCCGAACAGCACGGCCATTTCGGCGTCGGTCACTTCCTTGACGTGGCCGCTGAGATAATGGCCGAGCGCAGTATCCGCGGCAACCGGATTGACATCGCCTGCGACGGTGCGCGGAATCGTAAGCGGCAGGTGTTCGGCGTTGTCGCCCACCATCAGCGTCCACTCGCCGGTTTCCGTCTTCCATTCGCTGCTGGCAACGTCGAAGTGACGGAAGGTGTAACGGTCGAAATCGATGTGCACGCTCTTGCTTTCGTGTGCGGCAAGCGAAACCTTGGCGAAGCCCTTGAGCTCGCGATCCGGACGCAACACACCACCCTGCGGACCGCGCACGTACAGCTGTACAACGGTCGAACCGGCAACATCGGAATCGTTGCTGACCATCACGTCAATGCCGTTCTCACCAGCAGTGGCGGCACTGTAGGTGAACGTGGAGTAGCTCAAGCCGTAACCGAACGGGAAGCGCACGGGCACACCGGCGGTCTCGTAATAACGGTAGCCAACGAACGGGCCTTCGCGATAGATCGCATCGCGACCAATCGCCGGATACCAACCGGAGCTCGGGCAATCCTCGTAATGCATCGGCCAGGTTTCGGCCAAGTGGCCGGACGGATTGATCTCACCGGTCAGCGCGCGCACGGTCGCGGAAGCGCCGGCCTGACCCGACAGACCCACGTAAAGCACTGCGGCAACGTCGTCAATCCACGGCAGTTCCACCGGAGAGCCGGCGACAAGCACGACCACGATCGGCTTGCCCGCGCCCTTCAGCGCTTCGACCAGATCGTTCTGCACCTGCGGAATCGCCATGGTGGAACGGTCAAGGCCTTCGGATTCGCTGCGTTCGTCAAGACCGACGACTGCAAGCACCACATCAACGCTTTCCTTGCCAGCCAGCGCGACTGCGTCTTCCACGAGCACGCGGTCAGCCTTGCCCTGGCGGTCATAGCCCTGCTCATAGCCGGCAAGCACGAGGCCTTCGGCGTTCTTGACCTCTTCAAGAATGTTCTCTTCCTTGGTGGCGTTCACCTTGGAGGAGCCGGAACCCTGATAACGTGCGGTTGCGGCCATATCGCCGATCACCGCCACGCGGGTGCCGGCCTTGAATGGCAGGGTCGCGTTATCGTTCTTCAACAGCACACTGGAGCCTTCGGCCACCTTGCGTGCCACGTCGTGATGCGCTGCTGCGATATCGTCTTTGAGCAGATCGTTACGTCCAACACCGACCAGCTTGGTCGCTGCCGCGATTTTTGCGACTTCTGCGGCACGCGCGTTGATATCGGCTTCAGACAGGGTTCCCGCCTTGACCGCGCCTTCCAGCTCACGCGCGGAAGTGAAGCCCGGAGACGGCATTTCCAGCGATCCGCCTGCCTTGACTGCTGCGACCGCGGAGTTGGATCCGCCCCAGTCGGAGACGACCATGCCGTCGAAGCCCCATTCGTCGCGCAGAATCTCCTGGAGCAAATGTTTGTTTTCGTGCGCGTAGACGCCGTTGATCTCGTTGTAGGAGGTCATGATGGTCAGCGGCTTGGCTTCACGCACTGCGATTTCGAAACCGGTCAGATACAGTTCGCGCATGGTACGCTCATCGACCACGGAGTTGCTGGCCTGGCGGCGCAGTTCCTGGCTGTTGACTGCGAAATGCTTCGGGCATGCGGAGATGCCGTTGCTCTGGATGCCGCGGATCAGGCCTGCCGCCATACGTCCGGCGACGATCGGATCTTCGGAATAGTATTCGAAGTTACGTCCGCACAGCGGGTTGCGCTTGATGTTCAGACCCGGGCCGAGCAGCACGTTCACGTCAAGATCGTGCGCTTCGTTGCCGAGGGCCTCGCCCATTTCTTCGGCGAGCGCCGGATCCCAAGAATTGGCCACGGTTCCTGCGGTCGGGAAGCAGGTGGCCGGCTTGGATGCGCCGATGCCGAGATGATCGCCTTCGCCGAGCTGGCGGCGCACGCCGTGGGGGCCGTCGCTCATCACGAAGCTGGGGATGTCTGCGCGGTCGTTGCCTCGCGAATCCCATTCGGATCCACCGGAAAGCATTGCGGCCTTTTCAACGACCGAAAGTTCTTCGAGTTCCATTGGTTCTCCCTTGCACTAACTCCTCGAACCCGCTTGGCCCTCCCTGAGCCTGCGCTGTTCTTGTTGCGGATGTTCTTGGCTGCATCGCATGTGAGCATCCGCCGCTAGTTTGATTGAACCAGCCTTTCGCCGCCAACCTGCGCCCCATTACACAACCTGTCGTTTTGCCCGCACAATCGGACATTCCTTAACTGATTTCGGAATCAAAGGAACTCACATAGCAGATACGTTTTTACCGCTCCGCCGCGCTTTCGTACGCGTTCCATACACACCATACGGCGTAGGAAATGAGCGGACAGATGGTGGCGGAAATAATCACGTCGGTCGGATAATGCAAGCCGAGCAGCAATCGCGAACAGGCGACCGCCGCGACAAGCGCGACAGCGCCGATGACCGCCCTGCGGAGAAACACCCGTCTTCCGTTTGCACGCCCGTCATCTTCTCCGTCGGGAAAGCGTTTGCGCGTGAAATTACGCACGGTAAGAATCATCATGACCGATACGATCACCGCGGCTGCCGTGTGACCACTCGGAAAGCTTGGATCGCCCGGCAACAGACCACTGCCGACGGACGTGATCGGACGGGGGCGTTCGACCAGCCATTTGACGCCGGTCACGTACAGTATCGGCGCCGCCGACACGACGACATCGCGGATGACGACACGCCTGCTGCCGGTAATACGCAAATCGACAGCGGCAAGCGCGGCAACGATTGCAATGCAGCCTACCGTTGAAAACAGGTACGCAAGTACCGTGGAGCAGTCGCGCAACCCTTCTGGCAGCGCCGCTAAAGCCTGCAAAATATTGGTTTCACGCATTGTTGCGATTGCCGAATTGCGCAGTGCGACGCCAATCATAGGCACAATGCCGCACAATATGGCGGTTGCGATTACCACAGCCGTCGCTCTCGCAATACTTCCGTTCTTCATATGCATGATTCCAGTTAAGCACAGTTCACCATGCCGTTGCCGTGTGTTCACATCCGGAGTATCCCCGAAAATCGACGGATTATCCTTCAGGGCGCTTCCCCGACACGCGCGCTGCAGACGGCCGCGCAACGCAAATATGACATACCCGCACGGGAAATACCGCGAACGATGCGAGAATCGGAATTGGCGTTTAAGAAGGAAAGAAGGAAATATGACCGAACCAATCGCAATGACCATACGCCATATGAAAATCGAGGATTATCCGCTGGTATACGGACTGTGGACACGATGCACAGGTTTCACTATGAGGGATATAGACGATTGCGAGGATGCGATAAAGACGTTTCTCAAACGCAATCCCGACACCTGTTTCGTAACTGAGGACGATGACGGAAGGATCATTGGCGCGATTCTTGCCGGTCACGACGGAAGACGGTCACGCATCTACCACACGGCGGTCGACCCCGACGCACGCGGTAGGGGCATTGGCTCGATGTTGGTGGGCCGTGTGGTTGAAACGCTTCGTGCAATCGGTCTGCCGAAAGTCGCTGTCGGAGTGCCCGCAGACAACGACGCCGGCAACGATTTCTGGGAACGGCAGGGCTTTGCAGTCCGTGACGATTTGGTTTATCGAGAACTGCCGTTGTAATAACGAACCATCCACGATGCCGTGCACGTCGCCCAGCCCACGTTGTTCGCGGACAGCAAGTAGAAGCCGGCCAGCATGCCGCCCCACCCATGGACACGTAGGCAGCGGAGGCGATGCCGCGGCCCAACGCGTTCATTACGTGGCGCAGCAGCCACGTGTCAAGAGGCCCCTGCCGTAACGGAAGTCCGAGAGGCCACCGATGGTGGATCGCTGTTCGGACGGAAGACACGGTTTAGGCGAGCGAGCTATGCCTTGGCTAGCTTCTTGTGCCTGAGAGTGTAAACGGCATCGGCGGAATCGGCGACACGCTTGGAATGCGTCACCACAATGACACATTTACCGAGTTGATGAGCGGCATGCCGCAAAAGATCAATCACCTCATCAGTCATTTCCGGATCCAGGCTGCCAGTCGGTTCATCCGCCAGAATCGCGCGGCCGGGCGCCACTAGGGCACGGCCGACCGCCACTCGCTGACGTTGACCGCCCGACAGGTGCATGATGTTGCGCTTCGATTCCTCACGGCTCAGTCCCAAATCCTCGAGGATCTTCATATCGGCCTTGGGATTGACCAAACGCAGATTCTCTTCGGGAGTGAGATAGTCGATCAGATTATGGTCCTGGAACACCAAGGACACGTGCTCGCGACGGTGCTTTGAATAACCCGTCGTAGCTATATCCTCACCCTCGAAACGGACCACTCCATCAGAGGGGGCATCCAGACCGGCCAACAGGGACAGCAGTGTGCTCTTTCCCGCTCCCGATGGGCCGGTTATCGCATACATCTTTCCGGATTCGAAATCTACGTTTACGTCCGAAAGAACGCGGATCTTCGCCGCGCCATATGAGTAATTGACATGGTCCAATTGCAGACAGATAGTCATGATTAATATCTCCTAACGCATAGAGGAAAGAATGGATTTCGGGGATTTGGCCAGCACCGCGGCGCACGACACGGCAAGCGCAATCGCGATGACCGCGCATCCGAGCAGCAGGATGAGCAGCGTCTGTTCTGGCGGCAGAGCCTCCACCTGCAATGATTCAAGAGGCGCGACTCCAGAATCGTGCAGCAGAAGCGAGGACACGTATCCAGACAATAGGGAGCCCGTGCCCAGCGAGCACAGGGCTGCGACCACAGCCATGAGACCGGTTTCGATTGCGAACTGGGCGATAATCTGCATCTTGCCGATGCCGAGAGCCAGAAGGGTGCCTATCTCATGAATACGTGAGCGGATCCAGAAGACAAGCGCCATGCCCAGTACCAACACATCAGCCAAGCAAACGGACAACAGCACCATACGAACCAGATCGCGCACCGTTTCCACCGACTGCAGCACGCCGGAAAGCCGCGCCGAGTCATCGGTGACGCCATACTTGCTTCCAGCGATTTTTTTCGCTTGGGCCACTGCGGCGGAGAGAGCCTGCGGATTATCCGAAAGACACCGGATCGTGCCGACCCGTTCCTCTCCAGTCAGCGCGGAAACCACTTGGGCACCCGCATAGATAAGATTCTCCGATGCGTCCGATGGCATAGGGCTCTGTGCCTGCACATTGCCAGAGAAGATTCCGGCCACGCGAACGGTGGAATCGCGGTCTTCCTGACTGAGCCGGAGTGTTGATCCCACCGATAGCCCATTCTCACGTGCGAAATCCCGGTGAATCAGTACGTTCCGGCCATTACCTGAAATGTGGTGTCCTTGTTCCAACCGGTACAGACCGCTTTGGAACTCTTCGGACAACGAGGAGTCAGTGGTGCCCAGCACGCTGACCTGCGTGGATAGACCGGAATCCAGCCGAGGACCATGTTCGGGGACAACCGGATGCGCTCCATCCACCCCTGCCAAGGTCTTACGCTCGTAAACGGTTTTTCCTACGCCGGGGATGCGCGAGAACCGGCTCGCTTCCTTTAGACTTGCAGGATTCTCGCCTGTGTCGACAGTAAAACCTATTCCCATGCTTCTGCCGATATCGTCGGACATTTTCTGAAGTGCCGTTGACACTCCAACCTGAGCCACAAGACTGGTGAAAACCATCAGCATCAGCAGTCCGATGATTCCGCTGCGTACCGGTTTACGCACGATTGCCAGCGTGGCACGATTCCACACGTTCATGCCCGTCATCGGAGCTCCGGCAGGCTTCGCGGCGACTTGCGCAGCATCGGTATGCACGATATGGCGACGCATACCAGCATCACCGCCAGCAGGCCGAGCGACACATACAGTACGGCAGTCGTGTCGATCGATACCGTGAGCGAATCCAAGGTACGAACCGACATATTGGATTCGAGATCGCCGCCAACCTGCCCCATGCTGCTCAGCTCCTTCGCCGCGGAGGCGTTCACGGAACGGAGGGCCGAAGTGCCAAGCCATTGGGCCACTCCTCGTGCGCACAACCATCCGAGGGCCAGGGACGGCAGACCGATCAGAATCATCTCGGTTAGATATTGGGCGATCAGGGATGGCTTGCCGATGCCAAGGGACACCAGTACGCCCATCTCCTGACGTCGGTCGTTCATCCACAGTAAGAGCATGAGACTGAGAACTATCACGGCCGAAATGGTCACGCCGATCAAAGCGCCGAGCATCATGGAACGCACACCTCGGGCGGCATTCAGCATGCTCGACGTATATTGGTCATTGCGCGTGATCTGGTAGTTGTTCCAATCCACTGGAAGCTTCTTCGCCGCTTCCATGGTTTTCTCCACGTCGACACCCTTGTCCAGAACGAAAGTGGCATCCTGATATATTTCCTTGCCGGCCTTGTACTGGTACAGAGTACTTGTAGTGTCCAAATCGGTGTACACAGTGTTGGAGGTGAGTTCCGCGCGGCTGGATACCTTTCTGTCACTGTCTCCTTTGAATATTCCAACGATGGTGGTTTTGACGGTTGCCGTCGAATGCGACTCATTGTCGGCATCATATGGATTGGCCTTGAGCGTGAGGGTATCGCCGACTTTAAGCCCATTGGTTTTGGCGAGATCCTCATGGACCATCGACATATGCTTATCGGATGCCTTGAGATGACGTCCGTCGACCATGCCGAGCGTGTGCGACGTGAACACATTGAGTTTTGACGAATCGTTTGTGCCTATGACGTTGGCCGTATTGCCGAACTGCTGTTCTTTCTCCGCATCGTAATCATCGCCGCCGGGGACCTTCACCACGCTGGCTCCCACGAGATCGGCGGTGGCGTTCTGCCTGACCATGTACGAGTCAACACCGGACAGCTTCGAGATTCGTTGCACATCAGCGGGACGAACCATTCCGCCTCCGCGAGGTGTCAGCATGCTGCCTTGCAGGTTACTGGCCAGCACGAATCCGCCGACCGCCTGTTTCTCAATCTGTCCGGCCTCATGTTGCGCTGCCCGAGAAACTGCGGTTGCGGACAGCATACTCGCCGTTATGATGGTCAGCACAATGAACAGCACTGCGGTGCGCACTCGCTTTCTGAGCACATAGCGCGCCGCCCGTGAGATGAATGTCATTAATACCCCCTGTGAAGCTGGGACCTTCTCATCCGAAACAATGAAATCTAATTCGATTCTTCGATTGGTCATTCGCCAAAATACATGGTTCACCTCGGAACATGGCAAGATATGCCTTGAGCGAAAAAAACGAAACAACATTGGTTGCATTATGCTCCGGGACATCGGTCGTTTTGTTCATTTGACAAACTTTGAACGGCTATAAAACAGTGCATATACCAATGGAGGCCCCAATCGAAATTGGGGCCTCCATCAGAGAGAAAGGAAGGAGTGGCAAGTATTGGTTATTTATTCGGTCAGAATCTTGGCCTTCTCGTTGACGCTTCAACCGTCTCGACCGTCTTGACTTCCTCGTCGGGGATCTCACCGGCCGCGAGCTTGGCTTCGAGCTGCTCGACGATTTCGGCGTGTATCTTCTCGTTGATCTTCACCTTGAAGGCGAACATCAGGCGGACTCCACCGTCCGCGGCTGTTGCGTTGCTCATTTTTTCTTCTCCTCTAAGAGAGTTGGAGCCGAAATCACCCATTGATCTTGTATTGCAATACGCCGTTTTATAAACAGAAGTAAAAAACATTAGTAATCAAAGCTTTTGCCGACGTGTTGCAACAATTCCCATGATGCAAAGCCTATCCGTCACCGACTTAAACATGTTTAATGGGAGTACTTGAAAAACAGAGGGAACTGTGGCGGTAAATACGATTTGCTTTTCGGTAAAAAACATTTATCATTACTGGTAAAGGAAGTTTAGCTTCCTCATCATTCACAACGAAGTAATGAAAGAAAGCAGAAAACATGACAAACAGCAATCGTGTTGAGCACGCATCCGAGACATGGCTGACCGACGCGACTGTGTTCGAGGTCAACCGCACGCCGGCCCATTCCAACCACAAGTGTTTCACGCATGATCCGCAAAGCGGTGAGTACTCCGATCTCACGCAAAGCCTTGACGGAGAATGGCGCGTCGAGATCGTACAGGCTTCTGACATCGATTTCAACGAAGAGCCATTCGTTGCCGAAAACTTCGATGATTCCGCTTTCTACCGCACCCAGGTTCCGGACCATCTGCAGATGGCAGGCCTGCTGAAGAACAAGTACGTGAATATCCAGTATCCGTGGGATGGCCACGAGAATCCGCTGGAGCCGAATGTTCCGGAAAACAATCACGTGGCGCTCTACCGCAAGAAGTTCGTCGTGTCCAAGCGTCTTGCGGACACCAAGGAGTCCAGAGGAAGCGTCTCCATCGTCTTCCATGGAATGGCAACCGCAATCTACGTGTGGGTCAACGGCCTGTTCGCAGGTTACGGCGAGGACGGATTCACTCCCAACGAGTTTGACATCACCGATCTGCTGCATGACGGAGAGAACGTTGTGGCGGTCGCTTGCTACGAGTATTCCAGCGCATCCTGGCTTGAAGACCAGGACTTCTGGCGTCTGCACGGGCTGTTCCGCTCCGTCGAACTGACGGCACAGCCCCACGTCCATGTCGTGAACATGCAGCTCGAAGCCGATTGGGACGCCGAGTCCGGCACCGCCTCTCTTGACGCCGCATTGTCCGTGCGCAACGCCTCCGATGCCGCCACCATCTCGGCCACGTTGAAGGATTCCGAAGGCAACATGGTATGGGAGACCTCGACCAACGCCGACGCCAACACCACGTTCGCGAGCGGTTCCTTGCAGGGCCTCGAGCCGTGGAGCGCCGAGAGCCCATCTCTGTACGAACTTGAAGTCAATGTCATCGATCAGGCCGGCGACATTGTCGAAGCCGTCGTTCAGAAGGTCGGCTTCCGTCGCTTCCGCATCGAAAACGGCATCATGACCCTTAACGGCAAGCGCGTCGTGTTCAAGGGCGCGGACCGTCACGAGTTCGACGCCAAGCGCGGCCGTTCCATCACTGAGCAGGACATGATCGATGATGTGATTTTCTGCAAGCGCCACAACATCAACGCCATCCGCACCTCGCACTATCCGAACCAGGAGCGTTGGTACGATCTGTGCGATGAGTACGGCATCTACCTGATCGATGAGACCAATCTCGAAACCCATGGCAGCTGGTGCCTGCCCGGCGACGTAGTCACCGCCGAGACCGCGGTTCCAGGAAGCAAGGCGCGTTGGGAAGGCGCCTGCGTCGACCGCGTCAACAGCATGATGCGCCGCGACTACAACCACCCGAGCGTGGTCATTTGGTCCCTTGGCAACGAATCCTACACCGGCGATGTGTTCCGTGCCATGTACAAGCACGTGCACGACATCGATCCGAACCGCCCCGTGCACTACGAGGGTGTGACAAAGAACCGCGACTATGACGACGTGACCGATATCGAAACCCGCATGTACGAGCATGCCGATGTGGTTGAGGAATACCTCAAGAACGATCCGCAGAAACCGTACATCTCCTGCGAGTACATGCACGCAATGGGCAATTCGGTCGGCAATCTGGACGAATACACGGCACTGGAACGCTACCCGCACTATCAGGGCGGCTTCATCTGGGACTTCATCGATCAGGCGATTTATGCCAGCCAGCCGGACGGCTCCACCCGTCTGTGCTATGGCGGAGACTTCGGCGATCGCCCGAGTGATTACGAGTTCTCCGGCAACGGACTGGTCTTCGCTGACCGTACTCCCGCGCCGAAGGCCCAGGAGGTCAAGCAGCTGTACTCCAACGTCCATATCGACGTGACCGATCGTTCGGTGTCCATCAAGAACGACAATCTGTTCATCTCGACCGGCGGATACCAGTTCGTGCTGCGCATCCTCGCTGACGGGGAGCCGGTATGGCAGTCCGAGCGTCGCTTCGACGTGCCCGCCGATTCGGCATGCACGTTCGATGTCGAATGGCCGGTGGATCTCTATCGCGCCAATGCCAATGAGCTGGTGCTTGAAGTGTCCCAGCGCCTCGCCGAGGCGACCGATTGGGCTCCTGCCGGGTACGAACTCGCCTTCGGCCAGACTGTTGTGGCCGGAACGAAGGCAGCCGAAGACGCGGCCCTGCCTGCGGACGGCATCGTCACTGTTGGCCGTTGGAATGCGGGTGTTCAGGGTTCCGGACGAGAGATTCTTCTTTCTCGCACCCAGGGCGGCTTGGTCTCCTACACGTTCGACGGTCACGAATTCGTGCTGCGTCGCCCGGCGATCACCACATTCCGCGCGCTGACGGACAACGACCGTGGCGCCGGCCATGGATTCGAGCGAGCCCAGTGGATGGCGGCCGGCCGTTATGCCCGTTGCGTGGACAATGTCATCGAACAGGTCGATGAAGACACGCTCAAGGCCGTATACACGTATGAGCTGGCCACGCCGCAACGCACCAAGGTCACCGTCGAATACACCGCCGATACCACTGGCCGTCTGAACCTGCATGTGGAATATCCGGGCGAATCCGGCGATCTGCCCACCATTCCTGCGTTTGGCATCGAATGGACTCTGCCGGTCCAGTATTCGAATCTGAGGTTCTTCGGCGCTGGTCCCGAGGAAACGTACCAGGATCGCAAGCACGCCAAGCTGGGCGTGTGGAGCACCGATGCGTTCAAGGATCATGCTCCGTATCTCATGCCGCAGGAGACGGGCAACCACGAGGAAGTCCGTTGGGCGGAGATCACCGATGAAAATGGACACGGCCTGCGAGTCAGCCGCGCGAACGGTGCCGCACCGTTCGCTGTGAGCCTGCAGCCATATTCCAGCTTCATGATCGAAGAAGCTCAGCACCAGGACGAGTTGCCAGCTCCGAAGCACATGTTCCTCCGTGTGCTCGCCGCGCAGATGGGTGTCGGAGGCGACGATTCCTGGATGTCTCCGGTCCACTCCCAGTATCACATCCCCGCCGATCAGCCGATCAGCCTCGATGTCAATCTCGAACTGATCTGACGATCGGATAGCGTGTCCCTCCTCTGCGCCTTCCTGTGGAGGAGGGACGACATCGTCTTGCAAGGTTCCTTCACCTTGGTGTAACAGGTGACGATGCTTCATAACGCAGAAGATGCGGCATAGATTCATGTTTTCCATATGCCGCGTCTTCTGCTCACATCAGGCCTCTTTCGTATGGTTTTCATAAAGATGGCACGAAACTGTCCCTGACCACCAATTTTGCGGAAATCCTCACGTGCTGGTTTACGGATCGTCTGGTGGACAGCGCTTCCGACAGCATAAACACCGCGGCCTTAGCTAATTCGTCTTTGTTGATGTCGTACGATGACAACGCGGGCGAGGTATACTCCGCTATCTCTTGGTTGTTGATGCTGACCATGCGTATATCTCTCGGCACTAGGATTCCAACGGACGCAAATGCTTGAAGTACGCCGACTGCAATCGGATCGGCAGCAATGATGACGGCATCCGGAAGGTCGTTACTGTGCATTTGTATGAGTTTTTCACCGAGAGCGCGTCCGTTCTCTATGGTGAACGGTCCTTCTTCCAAGACGAGACCGTTGATGTCAAGTCCGAGACGTACTGACCAATTCCGGAACGCGAACGCACGGGAATCTTCCGGATACTCATGATCGCCCATAATGTTTCCGACTCCGCCGACGAAAGCTATGCGTCGGCTCCCGGAGGCGGTCAGCGTATCCAACGCGTCCAAAACGGTTTGTTCCAAATCTGGTTGCACCGAATCAAACAAGTCTGGTGCCGGATTAATATCGATGAATACTCCATGCTGAAAAGCATTATGCAATCGTAGGAGCACATCCTTCCCAAACGGTGCCGGACCGATCGAAATAAAACCAGCATGCTTGCCCTTATTCTTGATGAGATCGTTCACATTACGATACTCAGTTATATGCATGCGCTCATCTTCCGCATGCTGGTAGAGGAACGCCTTGAGCTCGTTGGAGTACATGTCTTGCAAACCTTTGTCCGGAACGGCATTGTCCAACAAGGCGATGTCCTGAGGAATGGTGACACGCTGGTATCGCGGCACATTCTCATATCCCAATTCAAGGCTGGCGTTCAGAACTTTTTGACGGGTGGCCTCTTTGACCGACAGCGAGGAATCGTCATTGAGTATCCTCGATACGGTTGCAGGGGAGAATCCAGCCCTTTCTGCAATCTCCCTGATTGTAGCCATGACAATCTACCTCCTCTTGGTAGACGAAAGCTAAACAAATTTAGTAACAAGTTTATCATGTTTCGCTTTAGAGATTCACTGGAAAATGGCGGGAATCTCTTTTTCCGTCAAAAAAGATTGCGGACCGTCCTCCCCTATTAGGAAAGACGGTCCGCAACATTTCGTAACGGATATAACGCAATACGTTAACGCCGGATGGATCCCTTGAATGGCTTATCCGGAGATAGCGCGACACGTCCCATATCAGTCCCTAGAACGTTCAGCGTAATCTCCGTGGGCTTCGAACAGCGCAACGCATATTCCACTGCCTGATCCGTCCATGTCGCATCCACTTGGATTCCACCTCTTGCACGGAGCGCATGGAAGCTTCCCTCATGCCAATCCTCCGGCAGGGCCGGAAGAACGCGAATCGAGCCATCGTGGCTTTGGACAAGCATCTCCGACAGGGCCGCCGGAAACCCAAGGTTCCCGTCGATCTGGAACGGCGGGTGGGCGCAGAATCCGCTGTCGTACACGCCTCCGCCCAGCAGATTGGTTTCAGCGTTCGCATCCACCGGCCGCAGGAACATGCCTATGATTCGCTTGGCGTGCTCCGCATCACGCAGACGCGCCCACATGATCATGCGCCATACGATGCTCCAGCCGGAACCATCATCGCTACGCACTTCGAGAGATTTCCTAGCGGCTTCCTCCAGGCGCGGAGTCTTAGACGTGATACCTGCGCCAGGATGCAGTTCGTAAAGGTGGGACAGATGGCGGTGCTGTGGATCGGATTCGATGAATTCGTCGTTCCACTCGAGGATTCTTCCATCAGCTCCCAATCGCGTTTCAGCCAGTTGGGAACGGACGGATTCCGCTTCCAGGACCAGAGCACTGTCCTCTTCGTCAAGGTTTTCCAAATCGTGAGAAGCCTGAATTAAATCATCAAGCAGATTACGCACGATGGCCGTGGCATTCTCACTGCTTTGCGCAACGGATACCGGTTCTCCGTCCACCAAGAAACAGTTCTCCGGTGATGTTGCAGGGGACGGGGCCAGTCCATGCTCTGTCTCCGATAGGAAATCCATGCAGAATCGCGCGTTGTCCCGCATGATCGGCCAGATGCGAGACAGGTACGATGCATCTTGGTTGAACAGATATTCATCGAACAGGTTCCGGCACATCCATGCCTGGCCGAATGGCCAGAACGCCCATGTCGGTTCACCGTTCGCAGGAAGGGCCCTGCGCCAGAGATCGACATTATGGAAGACCGCCGATCCTCGGCAGCCGAGAATCTTGTCAGCAGCGTTGTGCCCCGGCACTAGCAGCTCCTCATTCATGGAGACGAGCGGCTCGATAAGTTCTTGGAGGGCGCATGGGCCTGTCATCCAATAGTTCATTTCGACGTTGATGTTCGTCGTGTAGGCGCTGTACCAGTTCGGGAAATCCTTATGGTTCCAAATCCCCTGCAGATTCGCAGGTTGGGTGTGTGGCCTGGACGAGGAGATAAGCAGATACCGGCCGAAATCAAACATCGCTTCCGCCAGCATCTCCAGACGATGCGGTTCTTTTTTCTCATCCGAGCGAAGGATCGCCGAGAACGGTAGTTCCGTATCGTCATCATGGGCTGAACCGAGATGGATAGCCACCCTGTCGAAATATTTGCGGTAGTCTGCGATGTGGCGGTCGAGCATGGTCTGCAGATCAGTCGACCACTCGTCGATGGTTTTCTCCAAATGGTCGGCGATAACCGTCATGCTTCGTTCCGGCTGCTGGTCGCTTCCCTTGAATCCGCTCATACTGCGGAAGCGGAGCGATAATCCGGTGATGTTCGAGCATTGCAGACTGTTGTCGCCCACATTGATGTCGCCACCTGTGACGGTAAGGGAGAATGCACCGGCGTACGCCATTCCGGTTCCGTCCTGCTCATCTTCCCAAGGATTTTCGGAAGGGTGAGGCAGGAGTCCGATGTTGAGTCCAGGCATCCGGCCCATGACGATAAGGGTGGCCCGATGGCCGTCGGATACCGTTTCCAACGAGGCGCGTGATTGTTTGAGGAAAGTGCCGGCGACACTGATGTTCACATCAACCGGCGCATCCGATGACATCCTGTAGACCAACAGGTCATCAGGCTCGCTGCACCATGCGTCGACATGAACGTTGGCATCACCCATCTGGAATGTTTCACCGGCGAGCGCCCTTGCAAGATCCAGCTGGCGTTTCATGCTCTCACGTCCGCCTGCAGGGGTCGAGTACTGAATACGGGCCGTTCCGAATGGCTCGTAAATCTGTTCGTCCTTTTCCTGCAGTGTGGCTTCCTTGATGATTCGCGTGGCGGCGGTATAATCGTCATGCAACGACGCCTGACGTGCCTTGGCCACAATCTCCGGCGTCACCGGCGAGGTTTCCGCATGTGGATATCCAGACCAAAGGGTGTCGTCGTTGAGATACAGCACGTCGGTTTCCGGTTCGGAGCACAGGACCGCTCCCATGCGTCCATTGCCGAGTGGGATGCCTTCTTCCCAGCACGGAGAGATTCCATCGAATGTGAGTTTCATGGTGACGTACCGCCTTATATCCGCACCGCAGCAGCACGGCTGATCATTGGCGTGAGCCTTGAATCATCCACATGAAGGGTAACCGAAGATACTTCGACATCGTCGAAGCGGAGTATCCTGCGGTATCCCACTGTGCCGAACTGGCCGAGTACACACTCAGTGCCGTCAGATAGCACACCAGTAACGCGCATATGTTCAATGCGCTGCCCACACTCTATGGCCTCTTCAACCACAACGGCATTGATCGTCGTCAGTTGCGGGAAAGTGAGCGTGACGGCAGGGGCCACGTCATTGGCGTCAGGAGACCAATACGTGTCCTGGTTCCCATCGATAAGTCGCATTGCAGTTTCGTTCACGCTACTGGTCTTGACTTCGCAACAAGACGAAGCCAATGCTTTGCGGAATTCATTGATACGGCTTCCCAACCCCTTGAGTGACTCCACATCCGGTTCTGCGAACAATCCTTCTGGAGACGGAGGAATATTGAGCAGAAGCGACGAATTGCCGCCGACTGCCGAAAGCCAGAGGTCAAAAAGCTGATCTGCGCTCATGACCTTGTCGTCTTCATACTTGTGATAGAACCATCCAGGACGAATGGAGGTATCGACCTCAGCTGGATACCAACAGATGTCATCCCCGTATCCGGAAACCGCCTCACGACTTCCAAGGTCGTCATCTTGAGAGCGAACCGTAGAAGCAAAGGACGCATCGTCCTCCTGCTGTGAATTTTCCATAGTCAGCTCCGCCGAACGCAGTCGTCGGGGCACGACGCTCCATTCGTTGTCACGTACATGTCCGGCTTCATTTCCAGCCCAACGAACGTCGGGACCGCATACGGATATCACCGCATTGGGTTGAAGTGAGCGAATGACGTTGTAGTAACGATCCCAGTCGTAATACTGAGTCTTGCCGTTCTTGCCCTCACCATTGGCACCATCCAGCCATACGGAGAAAATCGGTCCGTATTGGGTGAGCAACTCAGTCAATTGTCCGACGTAGAAATCGTCATATGACTTGCCTTTGCCATAGGAGTCTTCGGTCCGATCCCACGGAGACAGGTATACGCCGAACTTTAGTCCATGACGTCTGGCTGACTCACTGACCTCACGAACGAGATCCCCTTTCCCACCCCTCCATGGCGAGGCGGCAATGGTATGCTGCGTGTAACGCGATGGCCACAGGCAGAATCCATCATGGTGCTTGCATGTCAAGATGACACCAGTCATTCCACCAGCCACCAGCGCATCCATCCACTGTTCCACATCCACTTTCTGTGGATCGAACAGCGCCGGATCCTCATGCCCAAGACCCCATTCCCTGTCTGTCATGGTATTCATGCCGAAGTGTATGAAGGCATACATCTCCATACGCTGCCAGACAAGCTGTCGCGACGAGGGACGTACGTTTGCGAGGTAATTCAAGTTGATACCATCATTTGTTGGATTGCTCATTTTTGCTCCTACACAGGAATTAACGGATAACGCCTTTTCTGATAATGATGTTCGCATACTGTGACTGCTCACCTGTTGCAACGATGCAGTAGGCTTTTTCGGCCTCATCATAAAAGGCGAACCGTTCCAGTATGCCAATAGCCGTTTGCCTGTCAGGCTCATGCTTGGCGATTACCTGACGATACCGATCCCATATCGGGGTGTCGACGGCGTCTCCAGGAACCTTATCCATCAAAAACACCGGATGCTCCGTATATTGATCCAACGGTATAAGCTGCATCACTGCATCGAGAAGTGGTTCGATGGGCTGACCGTCATATCTGATCACATGGGAATGAACCCCCAATGACTCAGCGGGAAAATGGGCGTCCGCGAGAACTATAGTATCGCCATGGCCCATTTCACTGAGAATCTTCAATAAATCGGGCTGTATGATCGACGGTATCCCTTTCAGCATAGCTGCTCCTGCTTGTCTTCAGACTTATTTGATTGTTACTTGCCGAGAATGCTCTGGATATTGCGGTACTGTTCGTCGGTCAGCTGCACGGCGGGTTCATGGATGGACGTGTCGATTGGCAGTCCCTTCGCCTTGACCGCGCCCTTGATGGCGCTGATGAACAGGTCGGCAGTGTCGTACAGGCGCATCAGATAGGAAATGCGTTCAGCCGATTTGATGGCCATGGCGTAATCACCGGACTGCCATGCATGATGCAGGCTGACGAAAGTCTCCGGCTCCACATTGGTCAATCCGCACAGCACGCCATTGCCGCCGCTGATTCGGTTGACGGTGTAGTATTCGTCGAATCCAGACAGCACGCTGAACGATGGATTCACCTTACGAACGGCAGCGATGACCTTCCTGGTGTGGCTGATGGTGTCGACGGTGTCTTTGACGCCGATGATGTTCTGGTTCTCCGCTGCGAGATCCGCCACCAGCTCGGGTGTGAGGTCGTTGCCCGTCCTGGCTGGGAAGTTGTACAGAATGACCGGCAGCGTCGTTGCCTTGGCCACCGCAGAGAAGTAGCGCTTCGCGCAATCCGGGGATGGTCCGAAATAGTACGGGGATACTGCAACCAATGCATCGGCTCCGGCTACTTCGCTTTCCGCCGCCAATGTTCTCACATTGTCTAGGTTGGTGTCTCCCACTCCGACGAGCACCTTCATGCGTCCGGCGACTTTCGAAACTGCGAAGCGCACTGCTTCTGCCTTCGTCTTGACGTCGATGGCGTAGAATTCTCCGATGCTACCGAACAGCAGCACACCGTCGATGCCCGCATCGATGAGATGATCAAGGTGCTTGCCCCAATTGTCGTAGTCAATGGTCCCATCCGCGTTCGTGATGGTGATGGAGGGGCAGAACACGCCTTCGAACTGGGCGTTGCAAGTCATGATATTTTCCTTTCGACGATATGGTAGGCGTTTCGCGCGTTATTGAGGAAGAAGTCGTCATTCCCTGCGAAACGGTTAAGCAGGATTGACAGATGACTGTCGAAATCGGCGTATAGACCGACGACAGGCCAATTCGACGCATACAGCAACCGCTTGTTAGAGAACGCGGCTTGTGCGAGATCGAGCAGGGTTGAGACGAATCGTGGGTCATCGGTTGGATACCCCGATACCTTGACGTATACGTTTGGCAGCTCTCCGAGCCTATGCAAGGCATCGGATGAGGATTCGAGATTGTGAAGATCGGATATGTTGCCCATATGGTCAACGATGACGATTGCTTCGGGCACCTGCTCACAAGCCTGAGCGAGATCGCCAAGTTCATCCACCCTTACGCATGCGTCGAATGGCATGTTCTTATCGGCCATAAGCTGCAAACCGCGGATGAAGTCATCTTGCAGGCACCGTCCCCGCGGCGATGCCGGCGTATGCAATGGCTCACGAACGCCATGCGCGTACAGCGGCACGCGCATGGCCGGCCCGACGGTGGACCGCATAGATGTTGCCAACAGCAGAGGATCATGGTTTTCGGACAGCAGCCGATCTTCCAATGACGTATCGTCCGTGTCGACTTCCACATACACACCGCCGATGAAATTGACCGCAGCGTCTGGGTGGTGCTCATTGTATGAGGCATAGGCGTGTTTGAGGCAGTCCATGTCGTAACGGCGGGTGATGGACCCATCCGTACCGTCGAGCCATGAAAGCGGTTGGACGGATGGATCCCAGATATGGAAATGCGAATCGATGATCCTCTGCATGTCGCACGTCCTAGTCGAGTGCCCTATCGAGGTGGACGTATCCGCCGTCGGGGAAGACCCATTGTCCGGTGGTGTGCGAAGACCTGTCGGACAGAAGGAAAGCCACGGTGTCCGCGATTTCCGAAGTCTCGGTCATGCGGTGGCCGAGAGGAATCCTGTCGGTGATCTTCGCCAACTGCTCACGCTGCGCCTGCTCGTCGCCGAACGTCTTGATCCATTGCGCGTACAGCGGCGTCCATGCTTCGGCCACGACGACGGCATTGACCCGAACCTCGGCCGGGGCGAGGGCGGCGGCCCACTCGCGGGTCAGGCCCAGAATCGCACCTTTCGCTGCGGCATAGGCGCTAGTCTTGCCCTGACCGGTCAATGCGGTCTTGGAACCGATATTGACCACCGAGCCCTTGCTGGCCTTGAGTGCTGGCACGCACTGATGAACCAGCTCGTAATAGTGGGTCAGATTGCCGTGAAGAGACTCCTCGAACTGACGCCATGACGTGGTCTCGAGCGCGAGGTTGTCGTTTCTGCCGGCATTGTTGACCACACCATCGATATGGCCGTATTTCTTCATGACCGATTCAACAATGGGGGCGATCTCATCGATGTTGTTCAGGTCAATCAGATAGGTGCCATACGAATCGGTGATCTGTTCGATATCCTGTCGGAATTCGTCGTCGGCACCATCCGAACGATTCAGCACCACCGGAATGGCACCTTCTTCGGCCAGTCGCAGCGTTATGCCCTTGCCGATGCCTTTGAATCCTCCGGTGACAATAATCACCTTGTTCTTAAGATGCAGGTCCATCTCAGGTCCTTCCGACTAGTCCTTGTGCAGGTACTTCATGCATTCGTCGAGCTTCATCTCCGTGCCGTTGCCCGGAGCGAGCGGTGCAACGTATCGTCCGTTCTTGATGACGGTCGGATGTACGAAGTACTCATGCTGGTTGTCCACGTATTCGACGACGCGGTCCTCCATCTCGCCAGAGACGGACACATAATCGAACATCGCAAGCTGGCTGATGGCTTCACACAGGCCGACACCGCCCGCGTGAGGGCAGACCTTGACACCGAACTTCTTGGCGAGCAGGTATTCGAGGACGATTTCCTGGGGGCCGGCGACTCGGGTCGCGTCAATCTGCATGACCTTGAAGCTGCCAGCCTGCAGGTACTGCTTGTACATGACTCGGTTCTGCATCTGTTCGCCGGTGGCCACCGGAATTGGATCGATGGCCTTCTGGATTGCAGCATGTCCAAGCACGTCATCCGGGCAGGTCGGTTCTTCAACCCACGCGAGATCGTAGTCATTGAATTTGCCGATCCATTCAATGGCCTGTGGCACATCCCAGACCTGGTTGGCGTCTACGGCGATGGCGATGTCCGGGCCGACCGCTTCACGGGCGAGCTTGAGCCTGCGCAGATCGTCTTCGAGGTTTTGACCGACCTTAAGCTTGATCTGCTTGAAGCCCATGACCTCGGTCTCTTGCTTGGCCAAACGGACCATCTTCTCGTCGGAATAGCCGAGCCATCCAGCTGCGGTTGAATATCCCGGATAGCCGACTTCCTTGAGGTGGGCGATGCGTTCCGCCTTGCCTTCCTGGGCGGCACGCAGAATCTCGATGGCTTCCTGCGGCGTGAGGGCATCGGTCAGGTAGCGGAAGTCGAGAGTCGCAACGAGCTCTTCAGGCTCCATCTCGGACAGGAGCAGCCAGAGCGGCTTGCCGGCGCGCTTGGCTTTGAGGTCCCACAGAGCCGAAAGCACGGCGCCAATGGCCATATGCTCGACGCCCTTCTCAGGGCCGAGCCAGCGCAGCTGCGAATCGCGCACGAACAGATCCCATGCGAGACGCATGTTGTCGAGCAGTTCCTCGACGTTACGTCCGATAAGGGTTTCGGACATAGAGTCGATGGCTCGGACGACGACATCATTGCCGCGGCCGATGGTAAAGACGAATCCGTTGCCGGAATCACCAGCATCCGTGGCGATGACAACATAGGCGGAGGAATAATCCGGATCGGGGTTCATGGCGTCGGAGCCAGAGAAAGTGGCCGATGTCGGGAATCGGAAATCATAGGTGGTGACTTTGGTAATAACGCTCACGATGCGCTTCCTTCTTTGGAAAAATGTTTAATCTCAAAAAGGGAGGACGGCCATTCGGCCGCCCTCCCTAGCAGTGGCGGGCAACCGGATGTCAGTCGGCGTCGGTGGTGACCTTGAAGCCGTTGTCCTTTGCATAGGTCTTGAGCTTCTGCTGAGCCTTGGCCATAGCGCCGACCATGTCACCGCCAACCTTCATTTCAGGAGTGATGACATCCTTGTATACGACTCCAACCTGAGACATGAACGGAAGATACTCCCAATCAGTATTGACCTTGTCCATGGACTTGAAGTAGACAGAGTTCACGTCAGTATTGACAAAGTATCCATCTGTTTCCTTCATATTGCGGATGTCTTCGCTATCTTGGTAAGCGGAAGCTGCCATGAAGTAGTTGCCATGGTTGTTATCCTGCCAAGACTGAATTGCTTCCTTGTCAGAATCGAGCCAGTTGATGAAGGCAAGAGCTGCAGCCTGCTTGTCCTTAGGGCATGCCGCGGAAACACTCATCATGGAGCCGACGGAAGAAGACTTGAAATCATCGGCAGAATCGCCGAATGCAGGTGGCAGCGTTACCTGAATCAGACCCTTAAGAGATGGATTCTGTCCCTTGTAGGAGTTGCCTTGCCAGTTCTGAGAAATATAAGTGGCATAGGTACCCTCATTCGTGGCACGGTTGAACGCATCGGTCCAGCCTGGAGCAGCCTCCATGACCCCATCTTGAAGGCACTTTTGCAGGAATTCAATGAACTCCTTGGTAGTGCCAGAAGTCATGCTCAGGCTGATGTCATCGACAGAATTGACTTTCCAAGGGCGTGCACCAGCCGAACGCAGCAAATCCGTAAAGCAGGAGATATCGTTATTGATGAGGACACCCATGTACTTGCTGGGATCTTCCTTGTGGAGTTTGACGCCTTCTTCATAGAATTCCTGCCAAGTGGTTGGCACCTTGAGATTATGCTCGTCGAGAATGTCCTTACGCACATACATAGCCAAAGGAGTGGCGTCAGTCGGCACGCCCCACAGGCCACCAGCATAATGCACCTGGCTCCAAGCGGTCTTTGCATAAAGCTTGCTCCACGCCTTTTCGATATCATCGTTGGCGAAATTCAGCAGAGCTCCAGAAATAGCGTACTGTTCGAATCGGTCAGCACTCATCTGCACGACATCCGGAACATCTTTATTAGCAGCAACGACATTCTGGAACTTGGTGAAATGGTCACTTGCCGCGCCGGTGTTGGTGAATTTAATTTTGATGTGCGGGTACTTCTTCTGGAAAGCTTCAATCGGCCCTGCCATCTGCTTTCCAGAGAAACCCCATACGTTCAGCTCAACTTTTTTGGAAGTATCAGTGAGGGCGCTGTTAATATCTTCTACGGTGACTGCAGTTTTAGTGTCCTTGGCACCGGTACTTGAGCCACAAGCCGCAACGCTGGCTACCATAGTAAGCGCCGCCAGCGCACTGACGATTCTGGTCATCTTCTTCATGATTACTCCTTTGTGTGTCATGAATTACTGTCTTATTGTTGTTCTTTAAATGGGTGTGGATGCCGCACGGTCATTAGAGCAACGAATGGGTGATCGTCAATAACCGTGCGGCGAGGATTCACTGCTTGACTGCACCAGCCGAAAGGCCAGACTGCCAGTACTTCTGCAGGAACATGAATGCGATGATCAACGGGGCAACTGCAATGAGGCAGCCGGTAACAATGTAGTTGTTCGGAATCTGACCGTCCGCAGTACCTTCGGCACCCATCTTCAACCACATGTTCAAACCGACCGTCATCGGGTAGTCGTTGGTGTCCGAAAGCATGATCAGCGGCAGGAAGTAGTTGTTCCAGACACCGACCAGCGTGAACAGCAGTACAGTGACGAATCCTGGAGACAGCAGCGGGAAGGCCACCTTCCAGAAGATGGTCCACGAATTTGCGCCATCGAGTTTAGCTGCTTCAAGGAGAGAAGTTGGCACCGATGTTTGCGCATAAATAATCATCAGGTACAGTCCGAACGGCGTGGCCAGCTGCGGAATAATCACTGCCCATGGGGTACCGACCAGCCCGATCTTCGAGTACATGAGGAACAGCGGGACAGAGATGACCGTGGCTGGAATGGACATGAATGCCAAGGTGATCGCCAACAGGCTATTACGACCGGGGAACCGCATTGTGGCGATGGCGTAACCTGCGAGAGTGGCAATGATAGTGGCACCGAATCCGGCGACAACTGCATACATCACTGTGTTAAGCAACCACCGTGTGTATGTACCATGCTGATATGCAAGAGTTTCCTGGATATTCTGCCAGAACACATTCTTGTCATCGAACCACAGACCAAAGGAGCTAAACATGCCCTCGTTGGTCTTTGTTGCAGAGAAGAATACCCAAAGCAACGGCACGAGGCAGTAGATGACCATCATAGCCATAATGATGTGCAGCAGCCAGTTGAGCACACGCTGCTTGCCGGTCAGCTTTGGAGCTGCCTCACGCTGCTGCATACGCTTATAGCGTTGGCTTGCCTTGAGCGCCAGCTTGGCGTCTCTGCGCTGCAGCGACTTGGAACGTGGTTTTGCGCTTGCTTCACTCATCACTTGTTCTCCCACTTATTGCCAATGACCTTCACGACTGCGACAAGACCCATAACGATGACACCAATCACCAAGGAGACAGCTGCAGCGTAGTTGAGGTTCTGGCCGTTGAACGCAAGGTTATATGCGTAGAGATTCGGCGTGTAGTTACTGGTGATCACATTCGGCGCGGAATTCATCAAGATGCTCGGTTCGTTGAACAACTGAAGCGTGCCGATCACCGAGAAGAGCACGGTCATCATAATGGATCCCTTAATCTGCGGAATCTTTACCGACCATGCGATACGCAGCTCGGATGCGCCATCGATACGAGCGGATTCGTATAGCTCGTTCGGAATACCAATCAGTGCAGAATAATAAATCAGCATGTTGTAACCAAGAGAACACCAAGTGCAGATGTTCGCGATGGCGAACAGCATGAGCTTTTCAGAAAGCATGTTCGGCGCAGTGGCCCCGATCATAGACGCAATCTGACCGACAAGGCCATACTTGTCGCCATAGATATATCCCCACATCAGTGCTGCGATGACGCCTGGGACAGCATAAGGCAGGAACAGCAGGATTCGCGGCACTGCGATATGGCGGATTCTCTGGGAATCCAGAATGAGCGCCGCCACAAGGGAAAGGATCAAATTGAGAGGAATCTGAATCGCCGCATAAATCAGCACTCTTCTGAAACCGCTCCACAGCGCTTCATCCTTAAATGCAGCTATGAAGTTGTCGAAACCTGCGAACGTGGTGCCGCCAAGAAGGGACTGCTTGAAGAAGCTGAGATAAAGCGCGTAAAACATCGGGATGATCATGCCGAACAGGAAGACCACCACGTATGGAAGACAATATAACATGCCTATGTACTCGCGCTTCGGCTTGCGCATCCCGGAAGTATCCGGTTTCGCCGTTGCATTTGTCATAGTTTTTCTCTTTCTTCTTAACCCGTCTGAATGAGCCTGCCAACAACATCGTTGCCATTGCCGTTTCATCCATCGGTACGTTCTTCAATATACAAGGTTCTGCAAAAAAGAGCAAATAAAACTTCGCTGCGCGTGGCGAAATTTTCTCTATCTTGTTTTTCCGTCTTAAAAGGGCTTTATTGCAACGATATATGCATATCGCGTTCATCCAGAGAACAGCGGGCAACCAATGTCCACGACACCCATTTCTGCGATATAGATAGCAACACGCCGATAAAAAAGCTGTTTTAAAGTAACGAAAATTTCGCTATTCTATAGGTAACGTTTTTGCAGCGTCGCGTACGAAAAAGAGAAGAGTCATGACCACGATCAAAACAACAAACAGACCGAAGGTCTCCGATATCGCCCAAGCGGCGGGAGTATCCCCCGCTACCGTGTCCAAGGTCATCAACGGCCGTGATGGAGTCTCCGACGAGACCCGCGATAGGGTGGAACTGCTCCTCGAGGAAGCCGGGTTCCGTAAAAAACTTCCCACAACCAAAACCATGCGGTCAATCGAACTGGTCGTCAGCGAAATGACCAACAACGGATCCATGGAGATGGTCAAGGAGACAACTTCATACGCCAGAGAGTTTGGCATCGGCATCACCGTAAGCTGCGCCAGACCGGATTCCGAAGAATACTCAACAAGAAACGAGGCCAGCAGCTGTCTCCGTAACGCCATCGAACGCAACCCTCTAGGCGTCATACTTCTCTTATCAAATATCTCATCGGCCGAGGAATCGCTACTGCAGACGCGGAACATCCCATATGTAATTGTCGATCCGGTCGGCCAGGTCTCCGCTGACGCATTGGGGGTGGGCATTGATAACTGGACCGGAGGAATGCTCGCCACGCAATATCTCATATCATTAGGGCACCGACGAATCGCCGTCATCACCGGCCCCACCAATTCACAATCCTCGCAAGCGCGACTTAGCGGATACATGGCGGCGCTGCAGAAAAACGGCATCAGCGCGGATCCGCATCTCATCAAGGTTGGCGACTACGTATCCGACAAGGCATACAAGGCGGCATGCGATCTCCTGGAAATGAGGGAGCAGGACCGACCGACCGCCATCTTCGCGTTCAACGATCTCGGCGCGATCAACGTCTATCGCGCTGCCCGACAGCACAGCATCAGTCTGCCCGAACAGTTATCGATCATCGGTTTCGACGATGTCTATCCTGCGGCAAGCATGTGTCCATCCCTGACGACCATCAGGCAGCCATTCGATCTCATCGCCAGACAATGCATCGATCTGATTCTCGAAGCGCGGGAAGGAAAGGTGGACCAGAATTACTTCATTCTTCCCACACAGCTCGTCGAACGTGAAAGCTGCACATCGCCATCACTGCTGTAACATGCAACGGCACTCAGAATCAGCTTCCGCGAAGCACCCATGCATATGCAATCCACCTCTGTCACAAGCATTTACTTCTGTTTACCAGATGAAAATACAAAAGAAGCGACGAAACCGGCGAGACCCCGCACCAGAGGGATGCTTACAATGAAGCCACAACAGAACAAACGGCTCCACACGAAGCATGAACCAACAAACGAAACGACGAGCCGCGTGAAAGGAAGAAAAAATGCAGAACAACACCTTCGACCAGATCGCCAACGCCAACACCGTTTCCATGGATGCCGGCCTCAGCCAGTTCGCCTTCGCCAAGGCCTCCTCCACCTTGTTTAAGAAGGTTTTCAGCAAGTAAGATTCCATAAAAGTCTTTATCAAACGCCTCGGCTGCTGTGATGAACCGGTCCAGCAGCCGAGGCGTTCCCATATATATGCTCCTGTCACGGGCAGAGACCGCCACGCTTGCATTATTGTATCTTGCAGGATACAATAATGCATATGGAAATCCAACAAACCGACCAGTTCCGCAAGTGGTTGCATAGGCTGCGCGACCATGCCGCCAAAGCGCGGATCACTGCCCGGATCAGACAGTGTGCACTGGCGGGACAACCGGTCGGCGATATGCACCCGGTCGGTAAAGGCGTGAACGAATTGCGTTTCTTCTTCGGCCCAGGCTACCGCGTCTACTTCGCCCAGAAAGGCAATCAAATCATGTTGCTGCTCGCCGGCGGGGACAAGACCGGACAGGACAAGACCATAAAAGAGGCACAGAAAATGCTCGAATCACTTATCAAGGAGGGACAATGGTAAGCATCAGCAATTTTGATGCCAGCGAATACATCGAAAACGAAGAAGACGCCATCGCATACCTCAACGCCGCCGCGGAAACCGGCGACCCGGCGCTTCTGCAGGCCGCCATCGGCGACATAGCCAAGGCGCGTGGCATGGGCCAAATCGCCAAGGAAGCCGGAGTCGGCCGCGAAAGCCTCTACAAAAGCCTCAACAAAGAAGGCAACCCAAGTTTCCGCACCATCGTCAAGGTCGTCGATGCACTTGGAGGCCGACTTGTCATCGAACCCGTGCCCGCCACGGCATGAAAGGATTCCATCATTTTTATGCTGCCTGTCAACTCTGGCAGTCATGCTGACTACCAGAGTCTTTGTTACTCATCTATGTAAATATTATTCTGATACTGATGCTCTTGCTCGTCCCACATGGGATCAACCTTTGCAGCCCACACCGGAAAAACGATTCTGCAAACAGCATGATCCTGTAAATCATTAATCTCATCCTGTCCGCCGCGACCATGCTCGTCATTGCACCGTTGCTCATCGCGTTCTTCATTTTCCAGCGCCAGTTCATCAGCAGCTTTATGATGTCCGGCATTAAATGATATCGAGTGCCTACGCGCCGATCAATTCGAGCATCTGCGGGATGCTTTTCTTACCGAACTCAACCTGCTGCGTGCCGTCAGCCCGTGTGATGACGATGCAGGGCACGCTCATCGCACCATAATGGTCCTTGAGCTCGGGGAAGTGCGCAACATCGTAAGCCTCGACGCGCACGGCCGGGTTCAGCGAGGCGATACGCTGGGAAGCGAGCACGGTCTCCGGGCACATCGTGCAGGTGAGCGAGACGAGAATCATGATGTCCAACGGGTCCGTGATGGACCGCGCCCGTTCGATCAGATCATCGTCCAACGGCTGACCGGGACCGGCCACGTTGTACAGGCCCAGCACAAACGAATTGAATTCATGGCCGGAAGGCACACCATGGAAGGCGAGGCCGGTCGGCTCGCCGTCCACCACCATGCGCACACATGGGCGCGCGGCGGGCAGCACACTGTCGACGTCGAACACCGCACGGCCCGTATCGTCCTTCTTGTACTCGCCATCAACCACCGTCGATTTCAGCTTGCCGCCGGACAACGCGACCAACGCATCAATGAATCCCCGCAGTTCCGTGGACAGCGGCGTATCGTCCAGTTCCAGAGCAAGCGTGACCGGCCGAGACATGCGGCCAAAGACCACGTTGAGCTGCTGTCTGGTGGCGTCGGAGAACAATTCGCCGGGCTTCCTAACGGCGTTCGCCGCGGCATCGGCGTTGCGTTTGGTGGCGGGCGCAGGCGTAGGTGTAGGCGCTGTAGCGTCCAACGAGGCAGCATCTGTCTTCGTTGTGGACTGCTCGTAGGAGCAAGAGACCGGGCGCTGTGGCGTCAAACCGGTTTTCTCGCTCATCCGCTTGGCGTACCGTTCCAACTCCACTGCGGCAATAGCGCCATCGGCGGTGGCAGTAACCACTTGTCGCAGGTTCTTGGCCCGCAGATCACCGGCTGCATACACGCCCGGCACCGAGGTTTCGAGATAGCCGTGCGTGACCACGTAACCATAATCGTCCAGTTCCACCACGCCGCGCACCAGATTCGTGGCGGGCACATATCCGGCGAACACGAACACGCCGAACGTGCCACCGTCAGCAGGTTTCCACGTTTCGGTCTGGCCAGTGGCCCGGTTTAGGATCGAAGCTTCACGTAAACCACCTTGCCCGGCAGTGACACCTTGCAGCTCGACCTGGTAACGCACGTCGATCTTCGGATTGTTTTTTGCTGCGGCGGCCACCGCAGCGTCGCAAGTGAAGTCCTGTTCCCGTACGAGAACGGTAACTTTGGAGGCGTATGTGGTCAGAAACACGGATTCCTCGGCTGCTGCGAACCCTCCGCCGACCACCAGTACTTCCTTGCCGGCAAAGAACTCGCCATCGCAGGTGGCACAGTAGGCCACACCGCGGCCAGCATATTCGGACTCCCCTTCGAACCCTAGTTTGCGTGGGCTGGCACCGGTGGCGATGAGAATACCAAAAGCTTTCAAGTCGCCGCGCGAAGTATGCACGGTTTTGACATCGCCATGCACGTCGAGGCCGATGGCTTCGGCGGAAAGGAATTCAGCGCCGAAATCCTGCGCCTGTTGACGCATGGTCTGGGTAAGCGCACGGCCAGTGGTGCGGCCAACGCCCGGATAGTTGACCACCTCATTGGTGATGGTGATCTGTCCGCCAAAATCATCTTTCTCGAGAATCAGTACGCGATATCGGGCACGGGCCAAATACAATCCCGCCGTCAGACCAGCGGGACCGCCGCCGATGACTATGACATCGTACAAATCATTTCGAGACATAACGACTCCCTTCGTGCCTTGATCTGGCTATTCAGGAGGTGCCCGGAGGATTCTCCTGGGCACCCCGTCGGATTAGCTTGACAAGCCGTCCGTCAAGCGACGATCACAGTTGACCAACAAGATCAAGGCTAGGTTCAATAGTGTCCTCGCCTGGAGTCCAGTTGGCAGGGCAAACCTGATCGCCATGTTCGTGGACGAACTGAGAAGCTTGCACACGGCGTAGCAGTTCTTCGGCATTGCGGCCCACATTGGAAGAGATGACTTCATAAGCCACGACCTTACCTTCGGGACTCACGATGAAGTCACCGCGTTCGGCCATGCCATCGACTTCGTTGTAGGTGTCGAGATCCTTGGCCAATAGAGCGGTCGGGTCGGCAAGCATCGGATATTGAATCTTGGCGATCTTTTCATTGGCGTCATGCCATGCCTTGTGCACGAAGTGGGTGTCGCAGGAGACAGAGTAGACCTCGCATCCAATTTCCTTGAACTTGGCGTAGTTGCGGGCCAGATCCTCAAGTTCAGTGGGGCACACGAAGGTGAAATCAGCCGGGTAGAAGAAGAACAGGGACCAGTGGCCGAGCACATCAGCCTTGGTCACCTCATGGAACTCGTTGTTCTGGAACGCGTTCACCTTAAAATCGGTCAGTTCATGCTGCAGGAGAGTCATCATCGGTCCTTTCGCTGATTGTCAATTATCGGGCTTCTGCCGTTTTCCATCGTAACGTGATTCTCTGGAACCCGCGCGGGCGTAACGCGTGAGCCTCATCACATCATTACTAACAGTCACGCTGACGGACCATGCGATGCAAGGGTGTTGTGGATTGGGAGCCTCTCGCGCGTCGCGGGAAACACGAACCAAAAGACAAAAAAGGGGGTTCCCGGAGCGTCACGCTCGACGGGAACCCCGACGTTGAATG
>OIZU01000229.1_pt1 | contig 54025 bp, 55 predicted proteins | sample 1588661 | NCBI WGS metagenome assembly OIZU01 (sample SAMN03283257) | human gut metagenome | biome: human-associated habitat; material: feces | host: Homo sapiens | place: USA | collected 2013 | reverse complement strand
ACAAGGGCTTATAGCCCTAGAGCAAACCACCCGTTGGACGGGTGGTCCTGATTTTTATCTCAGTCGAGAAGACTCCCACCACTTCAGGTGGTGAGTAATAGCAAATTTGATTTAGAGTAACAAAAGCATGGGTTATTCTAAGAAAGGTTTTCCGGGGCTCTTTGGATAGCTGCCCATAGAGACGAGAAGCTGTAAACCAATATCACGGGCTGTCAGTACTGCATTTTTTACAGCACTGGCATCACCGGTCACAGCAACAATCACTTCATTGGAATGACTGGTTCCACGATCTGGAGTCATATATTTTACAATCTCTACAGAAGCAGATTTAACAGCTAAATCAGCCATAACCATTCCAATTGCAGCAGGAGAACCACAGAAAAAGCCAAAAGGTTTTCCGATTGGTGCATCAAAAGCAAGATTCAGAGCCTGGTCTGCATTTGCAGAGAAGGTAAATTCCAAATGTCCGGCATCGCTGATATAAAGTTCTCCGGCATATTTTTCAGTGTATTCGAGTGCAATTTCTACAGCACGACGGACATCTGAAACGTTGTCTCCGCCGATGATAATGTAGTTACCATGTCCGCCCCAGCCTTTTGTGTCGCGTGGTAGTTCAATGGATACGATTTCAGTGTTTGTAGATTTAACTGCTTCGTCGACAGCGTTAATCTGTCCGGCAGCACCGGTACGAGAGCTGAGAAGACCTAAGCTTCGGTATGTTTTTTTAAAATTCATTTGTTTCAAAAGCATCGGATCAACTCCGGGAATGACCAGTCCAATTGTATCTAATACAGTTGTTCCGACAAATTCTGTCATAGAACAGTTCATAGATATTTTTTCTATTTCATGTACGTTAATCATAATGTATCTCCAATCATAAATTCATTTGAATTAAATAAATCCGCCGTCCAGTCCGATAATCTGTCCGGTTAAATAATTATGGTTTTCAGAAAGGTCAAATGCCAGCTGACCGACTTCCGCTGCGGTTCCGAAACGCCCGGCAGGAATTTCTTCAGAGAGATTCTGGCGCTCTTCATCTGAAAATACAGCATTCATTTCTGTATCGATCACTCCGCATGCAATTGCATTGACCTGGATATTACTTGGGGCCAGTTCTTTTGCAAGGGCCATTGTAAGCCCATTCATCCCAGCCTTTGTGGCAGAATAGGCGGCTTCGCAGGAAGCTCCGACTCTTCCCCACATAGAGGAAATGTTGATGATCTTTCCCTTTTTTTGCCGGACCATGTAAGGAATTGCAGCACGGGAACAATAAAAAGAAGAAGAAAGATTTGTATTTAAAATACGCGTCCATTCTTCGTTGCTCATATCTGTTAACAATCCCACATAAGAAATACCGGCATTGTTGATAAGTACATCCAATCCGGGAGCAATGGTGGAAATCTTTTCAAAAATCGCTCGTACAGTATCAGGATTGCCGACATCACCGGGAACTAAGGTGCAAGTTCCGCCTTGCTGAGTAATAGAATCAGCAACCTTTTGAAGTGCATCGATTGATTTATTACAATTTAAAAATACATGATAACCATGTGCTGCGAAAGTGAAAGCACAGGCAGCACCAATTCCGCGGGATGCACCGGTTATCAAAACATGTTTTTTGTGCATAAAACTTACCTCACTTTTGTCTTTATTATAACGGATTTGTATATAGAAAAGCAAACATCATTTGCTTTTTTCGTTGAGTATCAAAATTAATTATGATATCATTTTCTATAGAAGTCAAAGAAAAGTAAGAGTTCTATATTCGAGGAGGAAAAAAGATGCTGGATGAAGCGATTTTATTTGCAACGAAAGCACATGAAGGACAATTTCGAAAAGGAACAAAGAAACCTTATATCGTGCACCCGTTAGAAGTAAAAGACATTGTGATGACAATGACAGAAGATGAAGAAATCATCTGTGCTGCAGTGCTTCACGATACAATAGAGGATTGCAAAGATGTATCGGAGAAAACAATTTGTACACAGTTTGGTGAAAGAGTTGCAAAGCTGGTAGTGGGTGAGAGCGAGGATAAGACAAGAACATGGGTAGAAAGAAAGTCAGCTACCATTGAACATTTAAAAAATGCATCTGAGGAATTACAGATGATTGGTCTGGCAGATAAATTATCTAATCTGAGGGACATTAACAGAGATTATCCGATATTCGGAGAAGAATTGTGGCTGCGGTTCCGTATGAAAAATAAGGATGCTATGGGATGGTATTATAAAAATATCCGAGACGTTTTAAGACCAGGCTTTGAAGGGCAGGAGGCGTATGCGGAATATTCTCAGTTGGTCGACAAAATTTTTGGGAAAGAACCTGCTGATGAATCGTGGAGAGAGCAATAGAAAGAAGGATTTGGTTATGGGAAAAACAAAAGTAATCTGTTTTGCAAATAATAAAGGGGGAAGCGGAAAGTCAACTACTTGTGCCAATGTAGGATATGGTCTGACACAGCTTGGGAAAAAAGTCCTTCTGATTGATGGAGATATGCAGTTGAATCTTTCACTGTCATTATTTGACGAGGATAAAGTACTTGCATTTGCTCAGAGTGATAAGAACTTATATGAAGGGATTCGAAAACAAGCTGATTTGACAGATTATATCGTGAAGTCGGACTTTGAAAATCTGGACTTAATCCCATCTTCAACACTGATGAGTTCGATTGAGTATGAACTTTTTACAAAATGGCAGAGAGAATACATTTTAAAGAAAGGCATTTCTAAAATTGTAGAGAAAGAATTATATGACTACATTTTAATCGATGCACCACCGACACTTGGCGGATGGGTGATGAATATTTTATGTGCATCGGACGAGGTGATAATTCCGGTAGAATCTACACCTTGGGGATTATTCGGATTAGGAAATATGTTCGAATTTTTAGAAGAGGTCAAACAAATTGCACCGGATTTACAAATTGGAGGCGTGCTGATCACAAAAGTAGATACAAGAAAGAGCTATTTTAAACAGACATTAGAAGTGTTGCAGGATTTGGAAAATGTCAGAGTGTTTGATACATATATTCGAGTAGACAGTACTGTAGAATGGTCTCAGGATGATCATAGACCAATCATGGCTTACAAAAAAAGCAGTCGCAGTGCAAAAGAGTATATGGCACTGACGGAGGAAATTGCAGGATGCACAAAGAACTGATCGATGCGCTTTCTGTCATTACAGAAGAAGAACAGCGCATTTTGAATGAACAGAAGGGAATAGATCGAGGGCTCTATACGGGGAAAAAAGAGCTGGTTATTGACAGCGAAAAGCTTTTGCAAAAAGGGAAGCTGATTCAGGTTAGGCCACATACAAGATTCGTGAATTTTCCAAAGCATCGGCATAATTATGTGGAATTGATTTACATGTGTCAGGGCAGTACAACACATTATATTGATGGAAATAAAGTTGTGTTGGAGCAGGGCGATTTGCTATTTTTAAATCAACATGCCCAGCAGGAAATACTGCCGGCAGGGAAAGAAGATATTGCCGTGAATTTTATCATTTTGCCGGAATTTTTCAACATGGCATTTTCTATGATGGGGGCAGAAGATAATATTCTTAAAGAATTTCTTGTAGGAACACTCTGCGGAAAAGATGGGAAGACATCTTATTTATATTTCCATGTTGCAGATATTTTACCGATTCAGAATCTGATGGAAAATATGGTTTGGACCATTTTTTATGATATAGGAAATAAACGAAGCTGTAATCAGATTACAATGGGACTTATGTTGCTTCAGTTATTAAATCATATGGACAAAATGGAAACAGGAAATGCCGGAATTGATAATGAATTGACCGGAACAGTTCTAAATTATATAGAGGAACATTACAAAAATGGAAGCTTGTCAGAACTGGCTGAAATCATGAATTATGATGTATATTGGCTGAGCAAGGCGATTAAAAAGCAGACCGGTAAGACTTATAAAGAATTACTGCAGTCAAAACGTATGAGTCAGGCGGCGTATTTACTTACGAATAGTACATTGCCGGTTGCAGATATTATTGAATCAGTAGGATATGATAATACAAGTTATTTTTATAGAAAGTTTAAAGAATGGTATGGCATGGGCCCGAAAAAATATCGGGCGGGGAAATGATGGTAAGTTCAGCTATCGTTCAGCCATGCAGCTCGAATCCGTTGCATAGCAACTACTTCTCGCTGTATGGCGTTTGCCATATGCAAAAATAAACACAGTCTTATATAAGCAAGCTTATAAAGATGGTGTTTATTTTTGCGCATGGCTGAACTTGTGGTGCAAATAAGGTCTCATTTGTTTTCAAATGGAGACCTTTTTTTGTATTTTTTTACAATTTATAATGTACTCATACAAGAAAATTGGTGAAAATACAAGAAGGAGGCACACAATGAGCAAGTATTATTTAGCAATTGATATTGGGGCATCAAGCGGACGTCACATGCTTGCATCCATAGTCAATGGAAAAATACAGCTGGAAGAAGTGTATCGTTTCCCGAACGGAATGGATAACAAGAATGGTATACTGTGTTGGGATGTAGAGAGACTGTTTACAGAGATAAAAAATGGATTGAAAAAATGTAAAGAAATCGGCAAAATTCCATCTTATATGGGAATTGACACATGGGGTGTTGATTACGTTTTATTGGATAAGGATGATAAAATCCTTGGCGAGACAGTTGGATATCGCGATAACCGAACAAATGGAATGGATGCAAAAGTGTATGAGACAATTTCACTTTCAGCATTATACGAGAGAACAGGAATCCAGAAACAGATTTTCAATACAATATATCAGTTGATGGCAGTGAAAGAGTCACATCCGGAATATCTGGAACAGGCAAAATCAATCCTTATGATCCCGGATTATTTCCATTTCCTTCTTACAGGAGAGAAGAAAAACGAGTATACCAATGCAACAACAGGACAGCTTGTGAATGCAAAGACAAATGAGTGGGACTATGAGCTGATCGATATGCTTGGATACAACAAAGAAATGTTCCAGTCAGTATCGATGCCGGGAACAGTTGTTGGTGAATTTACAAAAGCAATTCAGGAAGAGGTCGGTTTCAACTGTACTGTTGTCCTTCCTGCAACACATGATACAGGTTCGGCAGTACTTGCAGTTCCGACAAACGATGACAATGCAATTTACATCAGCTCCGGAACATGGTCGCTGATGGGAATTGAAAGAAAAGAAGCAGACTGCTCTATGAAGAGTATGCAATCAAACTTCACAAATGAAGGTGGATACGACCATCGTTTCCGTTTCCTGAAAAATATCATGGGACTTTGGATGATTCAGTCTGTAAAGAAAGAATTTACAGAAGACCTTTCCTTTGCAGAAATTTGCGAAAGAGCTTCAAAAGAAACAATTTCATCTATCGTAGATTGTAATGACGATTGCTTCCTTGCTCCAAAGAGTATGATTGAAGCAGTGAAGAAATTCTGTCAGGATACAGAACAGCAGGTTCCTGAAACAGTAGGAGAAATCGCGGCTGTTATTTATAACAGTCTTGCAAAATGTTATGGCGATACAATCGAGGAAATCGAAGCACTGACGGGCGAGCATTACTCAACAATCTATGTTGTCGGTGGCGGTGCAAATGCAGGATATTTAAATGAATTGACAGCAAAATATACAGGAAGAAGAGTTTCAGCAGGACCATCCGAAGCCACAGCCATCGGAAATATTATTGTTCAGATGCTTCATGACAAAACATTTAAGAGTCTTCCGGAAGCAAGAACATGTATCGGTGAGTCATTTGATGTGAAAATTTATGAGAACTAAATAATATAGATATAAAAATCTACGAGAACTAAATAATACGGACATAAAAATATATGAAATTAAAATAAAGATATAGACATTTACGAAAACGAAATTATAAAAGTAAAATGGAGGATTAAAAAATGACAAGATATGAATCAGCAAAAGAAATTTATGCAAAATTAGGTGTAGACACAGACGCTGCAATCGAAAAATGTATGCAGATTCCTGTTTCGCTTCACTGCTGGCAGGGAGATGACGTAACAGGATTTGACCATGATGGACCTCTGACAGGTGGAATCCAGACAACAGGAAATTATCCTGGAAAAGCAAGAACTCCGGAAGAATTATTAGCAGATATGGATAAGGCAATGAGCCTGATGCCAGGAAAGAAAAAAATTAATGTACATGCATGCTATGCAATTTTTGAAGATGGCGAGTTTGTAGATCGTGACAAATTGGAGCCAAAACATTTCCAGAAATGGGTTGATTTTGCAAAAGAAAGAGGAATGGGACTTGATTTTAACCCAACATTTTTCTCACATCCAATGGTAAAAGATGGATTGACATTGTCAAGCCCGGACGAAGAAGTAAGAAAATTCTGGATCGAACATGGAAAAGCCTGCATCCGTATTTCACAGTATTTTGCAGAGCAGACAGGAATTCCTTGTGTTATGAATATCTGGACAGGAGATGGATTTAAGGATGTACCAGCTGACCGTATGGGACCACGTGTACGTTATAAAGAATCTATTGATGCAATCCTTGCAGAGCCATTTGACACAAATCTTGTAAAACCATGTGTTGAGTCAAAAGTATTCGGAATCGGTGTGGAGGCATATACAGTAGGTTCAGCAGAATTCTCTTTGAGCTATGCTGCAATGAACAAAGATAAATGCCTGCCACTTATGGATAATGGACATTATCATCCGACAGAGGTTGTTTCAGATAAGATTCCTGCACTTTTAACATTCTTCCCTGAAATCGCTCTGCACGTAACACGTCCGATTCGTTGGGATTCAGACCATGTAGTATTGTTTGATGATGAAACAAAAGAAATCGCACAGGAAATCGTTCGCTGTGAAGGTGGAATTGAGCGTACATATATTGCATTGGATTACTTTGATGCATCAATCAATCGTATTTCTGCATGGGTAACAGGATTTAGAAGCTTTCAGAAAGCGTTATTGAATGCTCTGTGTACACCAAGTGCAATGCTCAAAGAGCTTCAGGATACAAATCAGATGTCTAAGAAAATGGTAATGATGGAAGAGTGCAAGACACTTCCAATCGGAGATATCTGGGAAGAATACTGCAACAGATGCGGTGTGGCAGCAGAAGGATGGTTTGACGATGTTGCTAAATACGAAGAAGAGGTTCTGTCTAAGAGAGCGTAGTTGATATTTAGTTCACTGGGTGGCAATACGTTCCTTACAAAAAATTGATATAAGAATTCTTGCTCAGATTTCATGAGCGAGTGACACATAAGAGCGTAAATTTTTGCTAAAAGCAAATGAATTTGAACTCAAACTTGCTGCTATGCAGCTTCAAACATGTTCGTTCAAATTCATTAACACAAAAATTTACGCTCTAAGTGTCTCCAACGCTCACTCCATATTCGCTCGAATTTCTTATATCAATTTTTTTGTAAGTAATGTATCGGCTCAACTTGTGAAGTAAATAGCAACTCAAAGGATATGAGGAAAGATATCTGCGATAGTGAATTTTAGGGTATTGAAGATGCAAAATTTGTAAAGGGAGTATCTGCAAAGCATTGAAAGAGCAAGTTGAAGATGCGTAATTTTACTGGGGAGCATCTTCACGTTATCGAAAATGTGGGATGTAGATGCAAAATTTGCAAAGGGAGTATCTTTAAATCCCAGAAAAGGCAAGATGCAGATGCAATTGTACATGACAGGCAGGCTTAAAAGTATCTGCAAGTTCGAAGAAAAGCAAGTTGCAGATACATTGGTCAAGAAAAGAGCATCTACAACAGCGAATATCAAGGGATTGCAGATACATCAGATACCAGAAAAGTAAATCCCTCATCGCTCCACCTATTTCAATCACGATACACCACAAATCAAGAAAAAGACGAAAATAACATTCTATTAAATTCGTCTGATGTTTTACAAGTTCCTATCGCAAATTATAGTGGCATAGCTATATAAATATGTGACAATGTAATTGAAAAAGAAGTCAGGATTTTGCATATTTCAATTTGAATTTTAGAAAAAAGGATGTGAATGTTCAAAAAAAATTTAAAATTATGATATAAAAAATCGCCCGGACTTTTTATGGAACGGGCGATTTTCAATATTCATTTTTTAAAACGCTTCACATTTTTCTACAATCTCAGGAAATTCCATTCCGTGAGAAGCTTTGATAAGAATTGTATCGTGAGGCTTGATCACATTCTTCATCTCTTTAAAGAAATCTGCTTTTGTTGCATAGTGATGCACTTCTGTTCCCTTATTCTGGTTTTTTGCTCCTGAAGAGAGAAAGCGTGTGTATTCTCCGATGGAAATTACGACATTAATGCCAATCTGTGCAGCGTGAGCACCAACTTCATAATGCATCGCATCAGCATCATCACCAAGCTCAAACATATCTCCGAGAATAGCAACAGTTCTTGTATCTGCTTTAGCGAGAACATCCAGCGAAGCTTTCATAGAAGCAGGATTTGCATTGTAGCAGTCATCAATGATTGTCAGATTCTCTGTTTCAATCAGATGATTGCGTCCTGCAAGAGGAACTAATGACTCAATTCCCTTCTTGATTTCATCATCTGTCATACCGAGAGCATATCCAACTGCAATTCCGGCAAGCGCATTGTATACCATATGTTCGCCCGGAATTGTAATATGTGCTGTGAATTCTGAAGATGGGGTGATAAATTTGGCGGTTGTTCCGCGCATTCCCATATCTTCAATATCATCAGCATGATAATTTAAACTGTCATCGAAGCCGAAATAAATTGGTTTGATTTTGTTTTCCGGAACGAAAGAGATGAGTTTATCATCGTCTCCGTTGAAAATGATTGTTCCGTTTGGATTCATATACTGGAACATCTCTGTTTTCGCTTTTAAAATGCCATCGCGAGACTGTAAATGTTCAAGATGAGCACATCCGATGTTAGTGAGTACACAGATATCCGGACGAGCCATTTTTGCAAGTCGAGTCATCTCACCAAAATGACTGATTCCCATTTCAAGAACAGCTACTTCATGTTCTTCGCGAATGTTGAAGATTGTCAATGGAAGTCCAATCTCGTTATTAAAGTTTCCTTCTGTTTTTAGTACATTGAACTTCTGACTTAAAACCGAAGCAATCATTTCTTTCGTGCTGGTTTTACCAACGCTTCCGGAAATACCGACAACTTTGATATCCAGGGAACGGCGATAGTGTTCAGCAATTGCTTTCATTGCTTGTTCGCAGGAATCCACAAGGATATAGGAAAAGTCAACATCTCCTAAATTTTCTTCTGAGAGGGCACATAAAGCACCGGCTTCTATCGTTTTTGTGATAAATGTATGTCCGTCTACGCGAGCACCACGAATTGCGATAAACAAGCTGCCTTTTTGAACTTTACGACTGTCAATTACAACACTGGAAACAGATTTTTCCAGATTTTCTTCGGGTCCAAAATATGTACCCTGACATGCTTTGGAGATTTCTTTTAATGTCATATGTTTCATAGCAACAGAACCCTCATCTTTCTTAGTTATATCGTGCTTCTAAAGATTTTTTGATGATCAGTTCACAAAGATCACCATATTCGATTCCTGTAACAGCAGCTTCTTTTGGAAGGAGGCTTGCAGCTGTCATACCAGGAAGTGTGTTCATTTCCAGGCAGTACAGATTATTATCTGCATCTAACAGGAAATCAGCGCGGCTGTATACATCCAGCTTCAGGGCATGGAATGCACGGACTGTGTAATCCTGCATTTTTGCAGAAATTTCTTCGCTGATATTTGCCGGGCAGACTTCTTCAGTGGCACCAGCCTGATATTTGTTTGCATAATCAAAAAATCCTGTTTTTGGAATGATTTCGATAGGTGGTAATGCTTTATCATCGATAATACCACATGCAAATTCGCGGCCTTTTACATATTCTTCAATAACAAGCTCATCTTCATAGCGGAAAGATTTTTCAAGAGCCTCATTATATTCTTCCTCAGTATTTACAATGTAAACACCGATGCTTGAACCGCCGGAGCAAGGTTTTACAACGACTGGAAGAGAGAGTCCAAGGCTTGCCAAATCTTTTTTGTTTTTGTTTTTATGGATGCAGACACCATTTGGTGTAGGAATGCCGGATTCTAAGAAAATCTGTTTTGCAATTCCTTTATGCATTGCAGCTGCACATCCAAGTGAATTTGGTCCTGTATATTTAATTCCCAACAGATCAAATGTAGCCTGTAATTTTCCGTTTTCGCCTTCACCGCCATGAAGACCGATGAATGTAATATCAGCCATGCGGCAAAGTTCGATTACATTTGGTCCTAAGAAGCAGTCAGACTGATCAGGACGGGACGCCTTGATAGCTGCGAGGTCAGGTTCTTCAGTAGCAATGTTCTTAGCAATCTCAAGACCATGTCCAGGAAGTGTAAATACTTCCTCTAATTTGTCAGAGTCATAAGGAAGACCCATAAATACATCCATAAGAAATGCATCATGTCCTTTCTCAATTAATGTGCGGCAGATACCGGCAGCAGAAGAAAGTGATACGTCACGTTCTGTACTTAAGCCTCCGGCTAATACGATAATTTTCATGATTTATACTCCTTTTATCTTATTTGCTCATTTCATCCAGCAGTCTGGTCTTTGTATCATACAAACTTCTGGAAAGATCAACATATACTCCATGTGGATTGAAAAGTCGTTTTGTTTCATCCCAGAGAGTTTCTTTTTCTTCCTTGCAGAACTGTGCAATCTCCATAACAGAAGGTGATTCATAGATACATTCGCCATGCTTGAAGATTGGAAGCAGGATTTCTTTCATAGTGTAGCTTCCACCCGGAAGACGTGTTTTCTTCCATGTGGCATTTGGATCGAAGAGAAGAAGTTCATCTTCTTCGTTCCAGGTTTCGTCAGCAAAGCAAATGAGGTCGGCCCGAATCTTACCTGTTTCTTTGTCGTAAATACGATAAATAGTTTTATCTCCGGGATTTGTGATTTTTTCAACATTTTCTGAAATTTTAATCTTAGGAATAAATTCTCCGTCACTGTTCTGAATGGCAGAAAGTTTATAAACACCTCCAAAAGAAGGACAATCCTTAGAGGTAATCAGGTTTGTTCCGACACCCCAGGAACCAATCTTAGCACCTTGAATTTTCAGGTCATTGATCAAGAATTCATCCAAATCATTGGATGCGGCAATAACAGCATCCGTGAAACCTGCTTCATCCAGCATCTTTCTTGCTTTTTTAGAAAGATATGCGAGGTCTCCGCTGTCCAGACGGATTCCGTAAGATTTTGGATGGATTCCCGCATCCCGCATCTCCGTGAAGACGCGAATCGCATTTGGGACACCGGACTTTAATGTGTCGTATGTGTCGACAAGTAAAGTGCAGGCATTCGGGTATAAACGTGCATATTCTTTAAATGCAGTATACTCATCTTTGAAACTCATGATCCAGCTGTGTGCGTGAGTACCCATAACCGGAACATCAAACATCTGACCGGCGAGAACATTGGATGTTCCTACACAGCCACCAATCATAGCAGCTCTGGCACCATACAGACCGGCATCAGGCCCCTGTGCACGGCGCAGACCGAATTCCATGATTCCATCTCCCTGAGCTGCATAAACTACACGTGATGCTTTTGTTGCAATCAGGCATTGGTGGTTGATGATGTTCAAAATAGCTGTTTCTACAAGCTGGGCTTCCATAATAGGAGCAACGATCTTTAATAATGGCTCTTTTGGGAAGATTACACTTCCTTCAGGAATTGCATAAATATCACCGCTAAAGTGGAAACCGCTTAAGTAGTGAAGAAAATCTTCACTGAAGATGCCAAGACCTCGAAGATAATCTACATCTTCATAAGAAAAATTCAAGTTTTTTATATAATCAATGACTTGATCCAGACCAGCCATAATAGAATAACCGCCATTGTTAGGATTGTTACGGAAAAACACATCGAAAATAACGGTTTCATTTTCTTGTGTTTCGAAATAGCCCTGCATCATAGTCAATTCATATAAATCAGTTAGTAACGTAAGATTTCGTGTATTCATTTTAGTCTCCTTGTGTTACGTTAAATTTCCGCATTCTTATTAATTGTTTTCTGAACAATATTCTGTACATAAGCACCGATATGTTTTTTTGTCTCAGCATCCAGTTCATTTGGATAAATTGGTTTGCCATATTCGATGACAACATGTGTCTTTTTAATATGCGGAAAATGATTTTCTAAAATATCAGCAGTATTATTCAGAGAGACCGGGACAATAGGACATCCTGTTTTTGTGGCAATCCTAAATGCACCATCTTTAAAAGGAAGTAAACTTAATTCTTCTCCTTTATTTCTTGTACCCTCCGGAAAGATAAAGATAGAAATACCATTCTTAACATATTCAATGGCTTTTAAAATTGTCTTTAATCCTTCTTTTGCATTCTCACGATCTAAGAAAAGACAGTAGAGATATTGCATCCAGACAGAGAGAAAAGGAACTTTCTGAACCTCTTTTTTAGCTATATAACCGGTGAGACGTTTGCAGCGTGAATATGTCAGGACAATATCGAAGTAACTGCGGTGATTACCGATAAATAAAACAGCCTCATCCGGAATATTCTCTTCTCCGATCACAGTGACAGACACACCGGATAATCTGGTGATGACTTTAAACGCCCACTGGACAATGCGAAGAGAACTGATATCTTTTGCATCTTTGTTTACCTTTCCAATCAGCCATTCAACGAAAAAAATCGGAATTGACAAAATCAAAAACAGTATAAGAAATACTGCGACAATGATTAAACGTATCATAGATATAAACCTCTCTTTTGTTTATGACTTGTAATTGAACTGTTACGTTCAAAACTACTATTCAAAGTATACTAAACTTGTGTTAAAAACACAACGCATAAATCAATATTTCAAGTAATAAGATACTAGAGAAATGGATATGTGAAGTGCATGTTGGACATGGTTTTGAAAAAAATAAAACGCTTGAGTACAGGCGTCGTCGTGATTTTGAGCGTGGTAATAACAGCTGCCGGATGTATAACCAAGGTAGAAGTAACAGAAAAAATACGGGATCTAAAGTTTACTGTTCTTGAAAAAGCAGAGCTGCCGAATGAACTGAAAGAAAAAATATCAAAAAATAAAGAAAAGGCATTTCATTTGACATATTCGGATCAAGGAGAATTGTATATTGTGGAAGGATATGGAGAAAAACCACAGAGCGGGTATAGTGTAAAAGTGACGGAATTTTATGAAACTGCAGAAGCGATTTATATCCATACAGAATTAGATGGACCGCCCAGAGATGAAAAAACAAAAGAAATTGTAACATATCCATATATAGCAGTTAAAACGAAAGAAATCGGGAAACCGGTTCAGTTTCATAATTGACGCAAAGTCGGAAATAGCGTTTGTATGCAAGGAGGGGCTCATGGAATTAGTACAAAAACAAGTGCGTTATATGCAGGAAAAACCATCTATAACAGATCAATTTCAAATGGATGAGGATTATAATGTTCCAGATACAAAAGATGATGTAAAGCAGATTGTAAGAAGTAAAGAAACAGTAAAAATCGAAGATATAAATTTGATAGAAAATTATCTGAGAGTATCAGGAAAGCTTTGTTTTCAAATTTTATATATTGTGGATTCAGAAGAAAACAGATTGGCTTCACTAGAAGGAAAAATTCCGTTTGAGGAGATGGTTTATGTTACAGATATGGGAAAGGATGAGTTTTTTATCAAACATGTGAGAACGGAGTTTCAGTCAGCTTTGATTCATTCACGTAAAATCAGTTTACATGCAATGATTGAACTTGAAATCGGAAGAGAACAAATGCAGGAGGAAGAAACAACAATAGATATGGAAAGTGATGTGCCGGTCTATAAAAAAGTGAACAGAATCAACCTGCTTGGAATCCAGATGAATAAAAACGATACATATCGTGTTAAAGAGGAAATCACACTTCCGGGAACAAAAGAAAGTATAGGTCAATTATTGCTTAGTGATATCAGCCTGCGTAAGCTGGAAATACGTTTGATGCAGGACGAACTTCGATTACAAGGCGAATTTCTGGTCTTTATAATTTACTTGTCAGAAGAACAGAAGATGGATTGGCTGGAACAGACAGTTCTATTTGAAGGGAAATTAGAGTGCAGCGGGATTGAAGAAGGAATGTATGACTATATAAACTACGCACTGGAAGATACACTTGCAGATGTCCGGCTTGATGAAGACGGGGAAATGCGTGTGATTGGAATTGAAGGAACGATACATTTGAGGATGAACATTTACAAAGAAGAAAGTATAGATGTGCTGGCGGATATGTATTCCCTTCAGAAAAAATGTGAATTTGAGGTGAGAGAAGCAGATTATGAGGAATTGATGATTCAAAATCATTCGAAATGCAAAATATCAGAACATTTAAATCTTCCGGAATTGAAGGAAGATGTTTTGCAGATATGTCATAGTGATGGTGAAATTCAGTTAGAACATGTGGAACCGTCCAAACAAGGACTTCAGCTTGATGGAATCCTGCATCTTTCCTTTTTGTATTTGAGGGCGAATGATGAACAGCCTTTTGGAAACTGGCAGGGAATGATTCCATTTACCTGGCTTTTGGAGTGCAATAATATGCCGGAGAATGTGAAATATAATATAGCAGAGCATGTGGAACAGCTATCTGTAAATCTTGCCGGAAATGAGGAAGTAGAAATCAAGGCAGTCTTATCATTCGATACATTTATACGAAAATCGGTGACTGCACAGGTAATCACATCAGTAGCATTTGCCCCATTGTCGGTAGAAGAAATAGAAAAGCGACCGGGAATTGTAGGGTATGTAGTGAAAAAAGAGGATAAATTATGGGATTTAGCGAAGAAATTTATGACGACGGAAGAGGGAATTATGGAAGTCAATAATTTAGAACAAACTACAATAAAAGAAGGGGATAAAATCTTGATTTTCAAGGAAAATTTGAGTATACTATAACTATATTGTATACAAGATACAAACGAGAACATGGAGGACACACCGATGAAGCAGATTGAGCTAAAGTCACTGGCAAAAATCAATCTAGGATTGGACGTTCTTGGAAGAAGAGAGAATGGATATCATGACGTGCGGATGATCATGCAGTCCATTTATCTGTATGATGAAGTAAAGATTAAGCGAACGAAAAATCCGGGGATTGAAATAAAGACAAATTTGTATTTTCTACCAACAGGAAAAGAGAATATTGCATACAAAGCGGCAGAGATGTTGATAGAAGAATTCCATATTGAGGAAGGTGTTCATATTACATTGAACAAACACATTCCGGTTGCAGCCGGGATGGCAGGAGGAAGTTCGAATGCAGCGGCAGTTCTGTATGGTATGAATAAGATGTTTGATCTGAAGTTGACACAGACAGAACTGATGGAGCGGGGAGTAAAGCTTGGTGCAGATGTTCCGTACTGTATTATGCGAGGGACAGTTTTGGCAGAGGGTATTGGAGAAGAATTGACCACACTCACTCCTATGCCGAAATGTTTTGTGTTGATCGCAAAACCACCAATCAGTGTGTCTACGAAAGTTGTCTATGAAGCGTTGGATTCAAAAGAACTTGTAGAGCATCCGGATATTGATGGGCTAATTGAAGGATTAGAGAAAAGAGATCTTAAAACAATCGCTTCATGTATGGGAAATGTTCTCGAAGATGTAACGATTCCAATGCATCCGGTCATCGAGGAGATAAAACAGGAGATGAAAAATGCGGGTGCATTAAATGCGATGATGAGTGGAAGCGGACCTACGGTGTTTGGGTTATTTGAGACAAAGGCAGCAGCAAGAAAAGCACAGGACAGAATTAGGAGAAGGGCACTGGCAAAACAAGTTTACGTAACAAATGTACATGGTGCAGGGAGGAACTGACAGATGGAGATGAACTTTGAAGTGAATATGAATGAATATCTGCCACTCCGTGATGTTGTGTTCAATACATTACGACAGGCAATTTTGAGAGGAGAATTGAAACCGGGGGAGAGACTGATGGAGATTCAACTGGCAAATAAATTAGGTGTCAGCAGAACTCCGATAAGAGAGGCAATCCGCAAGTTGGAGTTGGAAGGTCTTGTTTTGATGATTCCAAGAAAAGGTGCGGAGGTTGCCCAGATTACAGAAAAGAGTTTGAGAGATGTTCTTGAAGTGCGAAGAGCACTCGAGGAACTTGCAGTGCAGCTTGCATGTGACAGAATGACAAAAGAAGGAATGCAGGAGTTAAAGCAGGCGGCAAAAGAATTCGAAGCACTGCTTGGAAGTGCAAGCGATATCACAGCAGTTGCAGAAGCTGATGTAGCATTTCATGATTTAATTTATCTTGCAACGGACAATCAAAAATTGATTTCCTTGTTGAATAATTTTAGAGAACAGATGTATCGATACCGTGTGGAATATCTGAAATTAAAAGAGCGGCATCCACAGATCATACAGGAACATAATGATATTGTCGAGTCAATTGAAAAGGGTGAGAAGGAGCGGGCAACAAAAGTAACTTGCACACATATTGATAACCAGGTACAAACTGTAAGTGATACATTGAAACATATTGAGTAAGCTGTTTTTTATGGGTAGATAGAACAATAACAAGAAGCTGGATGGCGGATAAATTTGATTTCGAATAAGTAGAATCAGAAATGGCAATACTCCCTGCATCAGAAAAGATGGAGGGAGTTAAATATGTTATCCGGGAAGAAGCAAAAACTGATAAGGTCATCTGCTTATCGATACGAAGATGAATTACAATGTGAAAATAAATTTGCGAGGCGGGAACTCAGGTGGACAAGGATTGGCCTGTTGTTGTGCGCAGCTTTGCTGGTGGTACTGGTCATAATTGTTGTCGGATGGCAAAGTATGATGATATCAGAGGCGCGCATGCAGCAACATCTTGCACAAGAGGTATTGCGCTTTCATGTGCTGGCAAACAGCGATAGCGAAGAAGACCAGGCATTGAAAATGCAGGTGAAAGAAAAGGTTATCGAATTGCTGGAAGAGGAAATCCCAGAAGGGATGAATGTGACGGAGACAGCAGACTGGATGAGAAGAAATACGGATAAACTGAGAGACTGTGCACAGCAGGTTGTGCTTAAAAACGGGTATGATTATCCAATAAGTGCAGCAGTTACAACCTGTTATTTTCCAGAAAAGACATATGGTGATGTAAGATTTCCAGCCGGAAACTATGAAGCTTTGAGAATTGAGATAGGAGAGGCAAAGGGGCATAACTGGTGGTGTGTTTTATACCCGGGACTTTGTTTTTTGAATACAACAAATGCTGTTGTTCCGGAGGAGGGAAAGCAAAAGTTAAAGTCTGTTTTGACGGAAGAAGAATATGAACAGATTACGTCAACAACAGAATTTCATATCAGATGGAAGCTGTTGCCAAGCTTGAATAAATAAAAAAGATAAAATATAATAATTACGACAGACATTTTAGAAAGGAAATACAGATGTATACATTCGATAGTAAAGTAAGATACAGTGAAATCGATCATCGAGGAACAATGACATTACCGGCGTTAATCAATTATTTTCAGGATTGCAGTACATTTCAATCAGAGTCTTTAGGCTTTGGAGTGAAGGCTGCAAAAGAGAAGAAAAAAGCATGGATTCTTTCTTACTGGCAGGTTGTTGTAGAACGATATCCAGAGTTAGGAGAAGAAATCACAGTGGGAACATTTGCCAGTGATTTTAAGGGCTTGTTTGGAGAACGTAATTTTGTGATGCTGGATAAAGAGAACAACAGACTTTCATGTGCCAATTCACTCTGGGTTTATATGGATATGGAGAAAGGACGCCCGATTTTGCCGGACAAAGAAGAAATCGAAGCGTATGGAACAGAACCGAAACTGGATATGGATTATGAAGGCAGAAAAATCAGACCGGCAGCAGAATATGAGGACAGAGAAGCTTTTCCGGTAAGAAAATATCATATTGATACGAATGAACATGTAAATAATTGTCAGTATGTACAATTCGCAATGGAATTGCTTCCCAAAGATCAGGTCATACATCAGGTTCGTGTAGGTTATAAGAAGTCAGCAGTTTTAGGTGATGTTATTTACCCAAAGTATGCAAAAGAAACGGATCGTACAGTAATTGAGTTATGCGATGAAAATGGGGTATCTTATGCGACTGTTGAAGTGAAATAGGTATATATATTTTCAAAAAAATAGTGTATAGTAAGAGATGAAGTTAACAAATCAGGAGGAAGAGTATGAAATATGATGTAATTATTATAGGAGCCGGACCGGGAGGTATTTTTTCGGCATATGAATTAGTAAAAAGAAAGCCAGAATTAAAAATAGCAGTCTTTGAGTTAGGGAATCCATTGGAGAGACGTCGTTGTCCGATCGATGGTAAAAAAGTAAAGAGCTGTATCAAATGTAAAACATGTGCGATTATGAGTGGATTCGGTGGGGCCGGAGCATTTTCAGATGGAAAATACAATATTACAAATGCATTTGGTGGAACATTGTACGAGCATATCGGAAGAGATACAGCCATTGATTTGATGAAGTATGTAGATGATATCAATGTGGAGTATGGTGGAGAGGGAACTAAAATGTACTCTACAGCCGGAACAAAATTCAAAAAATTATGTATGCAGAATAAGCTTCAGCTGTTAGATGCATCAGTAAGACATCTTGGAACAGATATCAACTACGTTGTATTGGAAAATATTTATGCAGAATTGAAAGATAAAGTGGAATTCCGTTTTGAGTATCCGGTAGATCATCTGGAAGCAATCGAAGGCGGATATCGAGTATTCTGTGGGGATGATTTTGATGATTGTGAGAAATGTATCGTATCTGTAGGACGAAGCGGAAGTAAGTGGATGTCAAAAGTATGTGAAGATATGAAGATTCCGACAATGTCTAACAGAGTAGACCTTGGAGTGCGTGTGGAAATTCCGTCACAGATTTTCTCACATCTGACAGATGAATTATATGAAAGTAAGATTGTATATCGTACAGAGAAGTTCGAAGATAATGTGCGTACATTCTGTATGAATCCGAATGGAATTGTTGTAAATGAAAATACAAAGGGTATCGTGACAGTAAACGGACACAGTTACGAAGACAAAGATAAACAGACAGAGAATACAAACTTTGCACTTCTTGTATCAAAGCATTTTTCAGAGCCATTCAAGGACAGTAATGGATATGGTGAAAGTATCGCACGTTTATCTAATATGCTTGGCGGAGGAGTTATTGTACAGCGTTTTGGTGATTTGATCCGTGGAAGACGAAGCAATGAGAAACGTATCGAAGAAGGACTTGTTCGTCCGACATTGGCTGCGACACCGGGAGATTTGAGTCTTGTACTTCCAAAACGAATTTTAGATGGAATTATTGAGATGATCTATGCGTTGGATAAAATCGCACCGGGAACAGCAAATGATGATACACTGCTCTATGGCGTAGAAGTAAAATTCTATAATATGGAAGTAGAGATCGATGAGAATCTTGAAACATTGTATAAAGGCTTATATGTAATCGGAGACGGAAGTGGAGTAACACACTCTCTTTCTCACGCATCTGCAAGTGGTGTTTATGTAGCAAGACATATAACTGAAAATATGTAAGACGGGAAGGAAATAACGAAGATGGACAACGAAAAAGAAGTGTTAGGAAAATTAAGAAATTCAGAAGCAATTTATGTGCCGATGTCAGAATGTACAAAGATGCCATTTGTACTATGTGATGAGGAAACATTTGATGATGAAATTTTAGTTTTCTTTGATGAGGAACATGCAAAGGAAGAATGTAAAAAATTGATGGAGCAGAAAAATCCTCTTCATATTATTAAATTAGATCACAAATTTCTGCTTTCCTTTTATTCCAGTCTGTTGCCGATGGGAATTAATGCAATTGTAGTAGAAAAAGGGACAGAGCAGGAGATGATTATTCAGTTGTCCTCTTTGATCACAAGAAAGAATGGCAGCGAAGATGCTCAGGGAAGACCGATTGTAGAGAATCCGGAACTTCAGCTTACAGCATTATATTTTATGCAGCAGCTTCGTAAGACAGAAGATCTTCAAATGACAGAGGATCTTAAAGAGATACAGGAAGAAATGTTGGCACATTATGTAAAAGGTACATATATTGTTGCATATCAGGAAGATCAAGGTGTTGCAATTTTAAGACAGAAGGATGGAAAGGTATTACAGCCATTATTTACAGATATCCAGGAATATTTGAAGTTCCAAAATTCGCAGAAAGATGTGAAATTTAAGACAGCTGTTATCGAAGCAAAAGATCTTTCAAAGATTCTGGCAAAAGAGACAACAGGCGTTGTAGTAAATCCTTACAGTATTAATCTGCAGCTACAGGTTAATAGAAAAAACGAAGAGAAATAATAGGAGATAAATATGAAATTAGGAGAAAAGCAGGTTCTAACTGTTGTGAAGATAGTGGACTTTGGAGTATATCTTGGAAGTGATGAGGAACGAGTATTACTTCCGAAAAAACAGGTTCCTTCTGGAATTGAAGTGGGGGATCCGATTGAAGTATTCTTATATAAGGATTCTTCAGATCGTCTGATTGCAACAACAAACGAACCAAAACTTACGATTGGTCAGCTTGCAGTTTTAGAAGTTGCAGATACAAGCCGTATGGGTGCCTTTTTGAACTGGGGATTGGAAAAAGATCTTTTTCTTCCATTTAAGCAGCAGACTGCAAAGGTAGAAAAAGGCGATCATTGTCTTGTAACATTGTATATTGATAAGAGTGATCGTTTGTGTGCAACAATGAAAGTATATCATCAGCTGCGTACAGATTCTCCATATAAAAAAGATGATAAGGTAAGTGGAATCATTTATGACAGAAGCGATGAATTTGGTATGTTTGTAGCAGTTGACAATCAGTTTTCCGCAAGAATTCCAAAGAAAGAATGCAATGGAAGACTCCGTGTCGGAGATATGATTGATGCACGAGTTACAGCGGTAAAAGAAGATGGAAAACTGGATTTAAGTGTCAGAGATAAAATTCCGGAGCAGATGGATAAAGATGCAGAGCAGATTTTGCAGGAAATCAAAAATCATGGCGGCAAGCTTCCGTTTACGGATAAGGCAGATCCAGAAGTTATCAAGGAAGAGTTTGGTATGAGCAAAGCTGCATTTAAGCGTGCAGTAGGACGTCTTTTAAAACAAAAGAAGATAGAAATTCTTGAAAATGGAATTCGGATGCGTTAAAACTATTGCAATCCAAATAAAATTGATTATAATAAAAAAAGAAGATATAAAGGAATCATAAAGGTAGAGAAGCGAAAGGAGAACATAGAGATGAAAGTACAGAATATTACAAATGTTGATGCATTTTTTAAAGTAGTAGACAATTGTGTTGGAAAGGTTGAGTTAGTAACAGGTGAAGGAGACAGACTGAACCTGAAATCAAAACTTTCTCAGTATGTATCTATGGCAAACATTTTCTCAAATGGAGAGATTCCAGAGTTAGAGATTATTGCTTACGAAAAAGAAGATACAGATAGACTGATTAAATTCATGCTTGATGGAGAATAAGATTTTTCTGAATTAAGAATGTTGATATTGAAAAGTGATAAAAAGGGTAGTTTCCATATGGGAACCACCCTTTTTGAATCATAAAAGAGGTAGAATATGAATTTTTCACATTTACATGTCCATACGGAGTATAGTCTGCTGGATGGTTCTAATAAAATAAAAGAATATGTAGCCCGGGTCAAAGAACTTGGGATGAACAGTGCCGCAATCACAGATCATGGAGTTATGTATGGTGTGATTGATTTTTATCGGGAAGCAAAAAAGAATGGAATCAAACCGATTCTTGGCTGTGAGGTTTATGTTGCACCCAATTCCCGTTTCGACCGGGAGATTACAGGTGGTGAGGACAGGTATTATCATCTTGTACTTTTGGCAGAGAATAATACAGGATATTCAAATTTGATGAAGATTGTTTCAAAAGGATTCGTGGATGGGTATTATTATAAACCTCGAGTAGATAAATCGTTGTTGAGAGAATATCATGAAGGTATCATTGCATTGAGTGCATGTCTGGCGGGGGAAGTTCCGCGTTATATTTCAAAAGGACTATATGACAATGCAAAAAAAGCGGCATTAGAGTATCAGGAGATATTTGGCAAGGATAACTTCTTTTTGGAATTGCAGGACCATGGGATTCCGGAGCAGGGAATTGTAAACCAGAGATTGTTACAGATGTCAGAAGAGCTTGGCATTGAGCTTGTGGCGACGAATGATGTGCATTACACTTATGCGGAAGATGAGAAACCACACGATATTTTGTTATGTATACAGACAGGAAAGAAATTACAGGATGAAAATCGTATGCGTTACGAAGGCGGGCAGTATTATGTGAAATCACCGGAAGAGATGGCAAATCTGTTCCCATATGCATTGCAGGCACTGGAGAATACTCAGAAAATAGCAGACCGCTGTGATGTAGAGATTGAATTTGGTGTGACAAAACTGCCGAAATACGATGTGCCGGATGGCATGACATCGTGGGAATATCTCAATAAGCTGTGTTATGAAGGTCTGGAGAGACGATATGAGAACCCACCGGAAGAATTGAGGGAGCGATTGAAATATGAGCTGGATACGATTCAGCATATGGGATATGTGGACTATTTCCTGATTGTGTGGGATTTCATTAATTATGCGAAAAGACATGATATTGCGGTAGGACCGGGACGTGGGTCAGCAGCCGGAAGTATTGTGTCATACTGTCTTGAAATTACGAATATTGATCCGATGCGCTATCAACTTCTGTTTGAGCGATTCCTAAACCCAGAGCGTGTATCCATGCCCGATATTGACGTGGACTTTTGTTTTGAACGCCGTCCGGAGGTAATTGATTATGTTATGCGTAAATATGGAAAAGACCGTGTGGTACAAATTGTTACATTTGGTACACTGGCGGCAAGAGGAGTAATTCGTGATGTGGGTCGTGTTATGGATCTTCCATACGCATTTGTTGACAATATTGCAAAGATGATACCGCAGGAGTTAAATATTACGATTGATAAGGCTTTAAAAATGAATTCGGAGCTTAGAAGTACATATGAATCAGATGAACAGGTAAAATATCTGATAGATATGTGTAAGAGACTGGAGGGCTTGCCGAGACACAGTTCAATGCATGCGGCAGGTGTTGTGATCAGTCAGAAGTCGGTGGATGAATATGTACCATTGTCAAGAGCATCAGATGGAACGATCGTGACACAGTTTACAATGACAACACTGGAAGAACTTGGGCTTTTGAAAATGGATTTCCTGGGACTTCGTACATTAACGGTAATTCAGAACGCGGTGAATCTGGCAAAGCAAAAGAATCCGGATTTTCAGATTGATAAGATAGATTACAATGATCAGGCGGTTTTAGATTATATCGGAACAGGTAAGACAGATGGTATATTCCAGTTAGAAAGTGCCGGGATGAAGGGATTTATGAAGGAATTGAAACCACATAGCCTGGAAGATATCATTGCAGGAATCTCATTATATCGTCCGGGTCCGATGGATTTTATTCCACAGTATATCAAGGGTAAAAATGATGCATCTTCCATCACTTATGATTGCCCGCAGCTGGAACCAATCCTTGCACCGACATATGGTTGTATTGTATATCAGGAACAGGTTATGCAGATTGTACAGGCACTGGCAGGATATACACTGGGGCGAAGTGATTTACTGCGAAGGGCAATGTCAAAGAAAAAAGGCGATGTCATGCAGAAAGAACGACAGATCTTTGTGTATGGAGATGAAGAAACAGGTGTACCTGGATGTATCAAGAATGGAATTGACGAGAAAACAGCAAATAAAATCTATGATGAAATGATTGATTTTGCAAAATACGCATTTAACAAATCCCATGCGGCAGCTTATGCGGTTGTCTCATATCAGACAGCATTTTTAAAATACTATTATCCGGTAGAATATATGGCTGCACTTATGACATCTGTGATTGAAAATCCTTCCAAGGTTGCAGCTTATATCTATGCATGCCGTCAAATGAATATTAAGATTCTGCCACCGGATATAAATCGTGGGTATGCGGACTTCTCAGTTGATGAAGGGAATATCCGTTATGGTCTGGCTGCAATTAAAAGTATTGGAAAACCGATTATTCAGACAATTGTAGAAGAACGTAAAGAATATGGTGAGTTTAAGAATCTGGAAGATTTTATCAGTCGTATGTCGACCAGAGAAGCATTAAATAAACGTGCGATTGAAAACTTTATCAAGGCAGGTGCACTGGATTGTCTTGGCGGAACGAGAAAACAGTTCATGAGCATTTACATTCAGATAGTAGATCATGTCAATCAGGAAAAGAAATACTCTATGACAGGGCAGATGAGTTTATTTGATCTGGTCAGTGAAGAAGAAAAGAGTGATTTTCAGATCCAGCTTCCGAAAGTGGGAGAATATGCGAAAGAAACAAAGCTTGCCTTTGAAAAAGAAGTCTTAGGTGTGTATATTAGCGGACATCCGTTGGAAGAATATGAAGAGCAGTGGCAGAAAGCTATCTCAGCAACGACATTGGATTTCCAGTTAGACGAAGAAAGCAATCATTCTAAAGTGCACGATGGAGCAAGAGAAATCATTGGTGGTTTCATTACAGAAAAAACGATGAAGGCTACAAAGACAAATCAGATGATGGCATTCGTAACATTGGAGGATTTGCTTGGAACGGTTGAGGTTGTTGTGTTTCCGCGCGATTACGAAAAAAACAGGAATCTCTTAGAAGTAGACAGGAAAGTGTTTATCAAAGGGCGCGTGTCAGAAGAAGATGATAAACCAAGTAAATTGATATGTGAGAAAGTAGTTCCTTTCAATCAGATAAAGAGGGAGTTATGGATTCAATTTCCGGATAAAGCGGATTATTTACAAAACGAACAGATCGTATATGGATATCTTGCAGATTCCGAAGGGGAAGACGAAGTTATTATTTACTGTCAGGCAGAACGGGCTGTAAAACGCCTTCCAAAGAATAGGAATATACAGATTGCACCGCAGGTACTTAGCAAATTGATGAATCATTATGGCGAAAAACGTGTAAAAGTGGTCGAAAAGACTATTGAAAACAAGATATAAATAGTTTAGAATAACTCTAGAGTGTTAAAAAATAAGCAAACTTTAAGGGATTATTATTTTGAAAGGTGGACAATCAAAATGGCAGAAAAAAACAGAAAAGAAGAATTAGAACAGATTGAAGACCGCGTGCGTACAATTGGTGTACTGACAAGTGGTGGAGATGCACCGGGAATGAATGCAGCAATTCGTGCTGTAGTAAGAACAGCTATAGCAAATGGAATCCGAGTATGTGGAATCCGCAGAGGATATCATGGATTATTAAAAGAAGAGATCATTGAATTAACAGCACGTGATGTAGCTGATACAATTCAGCGTGGTGGTACAATTCTTCAGACAGCTCGTTGTCAGACAATGCGTACAGAAGAAGGACAGCAGAAAGCAGCAGCAATCTGCAAAAAATATGGTATTGATGGTCTTGTTGTAATCGGTGGAGACGGATCATTTGCAGGAGCACAGAAGCTGGCTAACTTAGGTGTTAGAACAATCGGTCTTCCGGGAACAATTGATTTGGATATTGCATGTACAGATTATACAATCGGATTTGATACAGCTGTTAACACAGCTATGGAAGCAATTGATAAAGTACGTGATACATCTACATCCCATGAGCGTTGCAGTATCATCGAGGTTATGGGTCGTGGTGCAGGTTACCTTGCATTGTGGTGTGGTATTGCCAACGGTGCAGAGAAAATTTTACTTCCAGAAGAACATGATTATGATGAGCAGTCTATGATCGATGATATTATGGAATGTAAGAAACGCGGTAAGAAGAACTACATCATTATCAATGCAGAAGGTGTTGGAGATTCTATCAATATGGCTAAGAGAATTGAAGAGGCAACAGGAATTGAGACAAGAGCAACAATTCTTGGACACATGCAGCGTGGTGGAAGCCCGACATGTAAAGACCGTGTATATGCATCTGTAATGGGAGCAAAAGCAGTAGAACTTCTTATGGAAGGTAAGTCAAATCGTGTCGTTGGATACAGACATGGTGAGTTTGTTGATTTTGATATCAATGATGCATTATCTATGAAAAAAGAAATCCCGGCACATCAGTATGAGATTTCTAAAACTCTTGCACTGTAAGAAAAATAAATATGATAGAAAAGAGGATGATGAAGCAGTGAGAGGCTTGTCATCCTCTTTTTCATTACAATACTTGCGGAGATGTGATGAATGGTATAATATATAAGAACAGTTCTGTTTCAGATTACACGAATATAGCAGAACGAATATAGTAAACCATAAAACGATTAGAGTGGGAGATAGATATAGTGAATGATAAGTGTAAAAATTCAGCACCGATTGGAGTGTTTGATTCCGGAGTTGGCGGGCTTACAGTAGTAAGAGAAATCGTCAGACAATTGCCGGATGAAAATATCGTATATTTTGGGGATACAGCTCGTGTACCATACGGAAGCAAGTCGAAAAATACGATCATTCGATTTTCAGAGCAGATTATTCGCTTTTTAAAAACAAAAAATGTTAAAGCAATTGTGATTGCCTGTAATACGGCAAGTGCACTTGCCTTGGATGCAGTAAGACATGAGTTTGATGTGCCGATCATCGGAGTGGTAATTCCGGGAGCAAGAGCAGCGGTGGAGGCGACACAAGATAACAAAGTAGGAGTTATCGGGACTGACGCTACAGTTCAGAGCGGTATGTACACAAAAATCATACAAGGAATGAACCCTGATATTCAAGTGATTGAAAAGGCATGTCCATTATTTGTGCCACTTGTAGAAGAAGGATTTAAAGAACATGTCGTGACAGAAGAAATTATCGAGTATTATTTACAATCCATGAAAGAATCAGATATTGATGCGATGATTCTGGGGTGTACACATTATCCATTACTTCGTTCAAAGATACGCAGTTATATGGGAGAGCGTATTCAAATTGTAAATCCGGCATACGAGACTGCGATGGATCTGAAACAATTGTTAGAAGAAGGAAATATGGCAAATGATCGTTCAAAGATGCATAGTCATTACGAATTTTACGTAAGTGATACGGCAGAGAAGTTTAGACAATTTGCAAATACGGTGATGCCATTTGATGTGCCAGAGACTAATGTAGTCAATATAGAGGAGTATTAAAAGATGACAAAAGATGTATTGGTGAGCATTTCAGGACTTCATACTGATGTTATGCAGGAGGCAGAAGAGGAAAACGAAGCCATTGAAGTGGTGAATCCTGCCAACTATTATTTCCGTAACGGAAAACATTATATAGTATATGATGAGCCGGTAGAAGGGGTGTCAGGCACCATAAAAAATAAATTAAAAATTACAGAAGATCAAGTTGTGGAAATTATGAAATCTGGTGTTTCCAATGCACACATGATCTTTGAAAAAAATAAAAAGAACCAGACCTATTATTCTACTCCATATGGACAGATGCTTGTCGGAGTGAATACAAAAGAGATGAAGGTTGATATAAAAGAGAACAGAATAGATATTCTGATTGATTATGAACTTCATGTGAATCATGAGGCCGTAGCAGACAGCAGAATTAAAATGAATATTATTTCTAAGTCAGATTATAGGGCAAACATCGCAGGAGCGACAGAAATATAAGAAATGCATATGTTAAAGTAATAAAAATGGACAAGGGTGAAATGTGAATCATCCTTGTCCATTGTTTTATTTTTTGTTTTTACTTTTTGTGTTAGTCTTATTGTCTTTCTTAAAGCGATCCATGAATTTCTTCTTTTTAGGTGGTGTTTCCAAAGGACCACGAACACCTCTTACGCTTGTAATGTAGATTCCGCTGACAACAGCTTTGACTTCTTTCTTTACTGGAACCAGTGGAAATACCTGTGCATCGCACATGAAAGTCATAATCTTAGGTCCAACCTTTGCTTTTACAACAGGCACCTTTGAACGACGAAGATACTTTGGTGTATTTTCAATAACGACAGAAGGAAAACCTGCATCTTTTAATTTCATCTTTCCCTTATCGATAATCAACATATTCATGGTCTGAGCCATCGCATCCATCTGTGCTTTCTGTTCAGCCTGTTTTTTCTCAGCTTTCTTTCCAAAAAAATACAGTGCAACTAATGCAATGATCAGTACGGCAAGAATTACCAGCATTACAATCATTCCTGTACTCACGACAAACCCTCCTATTAAATTAAATGTAGAGCGGATATCAAGAAATCCGCAATTATGCATTTAGTATTGTATCATTGTTTAGAGTGAAGCGCAAGTAAAACAAGTGCAGAAATCGGGTAAAAGATAAAGGAAAAAGGTGTGTTTAAACAGTGTTCCAACTTTTATTCTAAAATAAAGTATGGTACAATGTAAGCATATGTTTTGGCTTGTATGGGTCATATAAATAAATCATGAGGTGAATTTAAAATGAAGAAAAAATTAGTAGCACTTACTTTAGCGGCAGTGATGACAATATCTATGGCTGGATGTGGAAATACAATGTCCGATGAGTACGTTACGATTAATAAATATAAAGGGTTGGAGATAACAGAGGTTGAGAAAACAGAGGTGACAGATGAAACTGTAGAGAATACAGTAAAGAGCTATCTTACTGCAGCACCGTTAAAAACAGAGATAACGGATCGTGCCGCACAGGATGGGGATACAGTAGACATTGATTTTGTTGGTAAAGTTGATGGAAAAGCATTTGACGGAGGAACAGCATCCGGTGCATCTTTAAAAATCGGATCTGGAACATACATTGGGGCAAATGGAGATTACAAAGGATTTGAAGAGCAGATCATCGGTCATAAGAAAGGGGACAAGTTTGATATCGAAGTGAAGTTCCCGGATGATTATTCTGAAAGTACTCTGGCAGGTAAGGTTGCGACATTTAGTATTACGTTAAATGGAATTTATGAAGTAAGTGATGATACAGAGATTACAGACGAGTGGGTAAAACAGAATAGTGATACAGCAGAGACTGTAGAAGAATTCAAAGAAGAAATCCGTACGAAGATGAAAGAGAACAATGAGTCTACGAGACAGAGTCAGCTTCAGTCAGAGGTTTTAGAAGCATTGAGCGAACAGGTTGAGGTGAAGAAATATCCAGATGGAGATGTAGACAAAGAATATCAGGCAGTGGAAGACTATTATACGGCATATGCACAGCAGTATGGTATGGAGTTTGCGGATTTCCTTAAGACATATATGAATATGACAGAGGAAGATTTTAAAAAGAAAGCAAAAGAAGTTGCAGAGGAGTCAGTAAAGAAAAAACTGGCATGTGAATTACTTGCAAAGAAAAAGAAACTGGAGCCTTCTGATAAAGAATATGAAAAGAAAGTAGAAGAATATGCAGAAAAAGCCGGATATGAAGATGTAGATGCATTTAGAAAAGCATATGATGAAGATACAATCCGTGCAACAATCCTTCAGGAAGCAGTGGCAAATTATTTGTTGGAAAGCAGTGTGCAGGTAGAGGCAGCAAGCACAGATAATTCAACAGATGGCTCTTCAAGTGATAAGTAGTTTATCGGAAAAATAAAAATGTAGATAGGGTAAAGAGTTAGGAGGAATTACGAATGGCGGTTAAGTTGGAAAATGAATTTCTATGTGTAGAGATTGCAGAGATGGGGGCAGAAGTAACACGAATTTACGACAAGACAGAAGACAATGAGATTTTGTGGGAAGGGAATCCGGTTTATTGGAAACGTCATTCACCGGTTTTATTTCCAAATGTAGGTAAGACATATAAAAATAGAGTGCTGATCAACGGAACTCAATATCCAACTTCCCAGCATGGATTTGCAAGAGATAATGTATTTACATGTATCGAAGCTGCAAATGAAAAGGCATCTTTTATGTTCCGTTCTTCAGAGGAGACAAAAGAAGTTTATCCGTTTGATTTTGAATTGCATATCAACTACAAACTGAACAAGAAAGAACTTACAGTAGAGTGGCAGGTTAAGAATTGCGGTGATGAAACAATGTATTTTACAATTGGCGGACATCCGGCATTTCGATTTGCAAAGCCAGAAGAAACAAAAGCAGACTATGTATTAAAGGTTCCGGGAAAAGAGAAGCTGGAGTATGTTTTAATCGATATAAGCTGTGGATGTGCAAATGTAGATGAGGTTCATACGTTGCAGTTGAGTGAAGAAACATATCCGTTAAGTGATGAGCTGTTTGCAAAGGATGCACTTGTAGTGGACAATGGACAGATTGAAGAAGCATGGCTGTGCCACAAGGACGGAACACCATATGTTGGAGTTCGAAGCGCAGGCTTTCCGAACTATGGTATTTGGTCAGTAGAAGGAGCTCCATTTGTATGTTTGGAACCTTGGATGGGACGATGCGATAATGTTGGATTTAATGCAGAGTTATCCGAGAAACCAAATGTAAATAAAGTGGAAACAGGAGAAAAATTTATAAAAGATTATACAATCGTAGTTGCATAATTCTTGTAAGTCAAACTGCCAGGAGTGAATAGGGGAAGATAGAGTTAATTTCTGGTTACTGTTCACAGTACCTGTGACCAGCAACGCATCTCGCAATTTTAAATTGCCTTTGGCGATGGGCGAGATGCCGTTCAAGATAAAACATGCATCCTCCGTGCCAATCAGCGTAGTGATTGACACGGGAGTGAACAGTAACGATTTCTGGGCAGTAATTAAAAACAGGAAGAGGCAGCGGGAGGAAAAATGGGGAAAGAGATAGAAAAAAATGGTTTTCAGAGAGTACTTTCAGAGATTGATGAGGCAGTAAAACCATATAACTTTGCAGACGGTGTGTTACCGGGAATTCTTATTTCCGATGATACTCCATCTTGCGGAATATATCAGCTCGGGATAGTAGATTGTTCGGAGAAATCAAGAAAGAACGATAATAATGTAGAACCGGTGTTTACAATCCATGTAAATGGATGTGAGCAGCCGGAAGAAAACATGTCTGATGACTCACAGGGAGTGATGAAAGAATCAGACATTCCGACATTTTTTATAGAATTAGGAACAACAATCCGAGGAACGGGAAAGACATTCGATACTTGGTTTAAAGATACACCGGAAGGGTTGAAAAAAATCCTAGACCAGTATCTGAAATAAAAGGAAAAGGTGAGTCTGATGGGTAGACTTAATTTTGAAAATAAAACAGAAAACAGACGGAATCTTGAAAGCAAATTGGAAAAAAGAAAAGAAGACTTTGTACGAAACAATTTGTTGTCAGACGAATTTATTGAGTTTGTTCAGAAAAATAAAAAACCATTTGATACATTAATGTCTTATTATCAATGTGCAATCATGGAGGTTGAGACAAAATTTAAGGTTCTGAGCGAAGAATATTCACTGGAGTATGATCGAAATCCGATTGAAAATATTAAGTCCAGAGTAAAATCGTTTGACAGTTTACTAAAGAAAATCCGCAGAAAAAATATTCCGCTTACAATGACATCGATTGAGGAAAATATTCAGGATATCGCAGGGGTTCGCGTAATTTGTTCTTTTCCAGATGATATTTACAGGCTTGCAGATTGTTTGCTGAGTCAAGATGATATTATTTTGTTAGAGAAGAAAGACTATATAAAAAATCCAAAACCAAGCGGATATAGAAGCCTGCACCTGATCATACAAACACCGATTTTCCTTCAAGAAGGAAAAAGGATGGTGACAGTAGAAGTGCAGCTTCGAACGATTGCTATGGACTTCTGGGCAAGTCTGGAGCATAAGCTCCGTTATAAGAAAAACATTTCTGAAGAACAAAGTGCATTTCTGGCAGAAGAAATGAGTCAGTGTGCAGAAATCAGTGCATCACTGGATGAGCGTATGCAGAAAGTAAAAGACATGCTTATACAGTCGGAACAAGAGTCGAAAGAACCGGAGAAGCCAACACGATTACTGAACTTGATAAACCGGTAGGGACGGAGTTTGTGGCTCTTTTTACAAATAATAGATTTAACATTCTATTACATGGATTTAACATTTACAGACATCTGATTTAACGTCGGCTTGCTAAACTTTCAAAGTAGAAAGGGAAGGAAGATGATATGATGAAAAAAATATGGGATTTCTGTAAAGATAAAAATTTAGGAAGAGAGAGCAAAATTAGATTATTTTTATTTTTGAATATCATTTGCTGGTGTGTAATCGGAGCAGCACTTTGGCTTATAGTAAGCAGAGTTGCTTTAGATAATATGACATGGCTTTTCGTATTCATCGGATATGCAGGAGTATTTCCTGGATGGATTGGCGGAATGCTTAAAATGATGAATATGGGAAATGAATTGGTATTGAATAAATAAAAAAATGTGGAAGTTTTTTCAGAAAGACTTCCAGAAATTTGAATCAGACATACAATAACAGACCCTTGCATAGATTGTAAAAAACAAACTATGCAGGGGCTTTTCTATGAGAGATTATATTGAAGAGCGGGCAATCGAGATTGCAAATTACATTATACAAGAGAAGGCAACAATCCGGCAGACAGCAAAAAAATTCGGAGTGTCAAAATCGACTGTACATATAGTGGTAACAAAATAGAACTTAAACGAGAAGTGGTATATATAATAAAATGATAAAAAGAAAAGTTTATTATTAAGATAGAAAAACTATATATTCTCATAGAAAATCTGATTTGCATAGAACATGGTTTGACATAAAAGCAAAAAATCGATTAGTTTTTGTATTTTTAGAGTGATAGTTTATCCAAAAAATTCGATAAACTGTCACTTTTTTTCAAAAATAATTTTGTCTTAATAAGAAAAATCCGTAGAATTATAGAATAAGAGTGGATTGTTGTGGATAATTGTATTGTATTTGTTCCACGTAAATTGTATAATTCCTTTTGGAGGGAGTGCTTATGAATAAAGAGAACAAAACCTATTCAATGAGTATTAGAGTTTCAAAGGATGAACTAGAAAAATTAAAACGAGCAGCTCGAATAGAAGCGTATTCATCTTATAGTGAGTTTGTAAGAAGAACAGCACTTTTAGAGGCATCTCACATACTTGCGACTCAAAATAATAAGGAAATTAATAATGAAGGAGAATGAGAAATGCCCAAAATCATTGATTTATTTGCTGGCTTGGGGGGGATACGTTTAGGATTTAAAGAAGCCATGGATGTTCTTGGCTTAGAAACGGAATGTGTTTTTTCCTCGGAAATTAAGCCATATGCAATTAAGGCGTACAAAGGATTTTATGGAGAAGATGAGGTTACAAATGGTGATATAACTCAAGTTAAAGTAGAAGATATTCCAGATTTTGATTTTCTGCTTGCTGGGTTTCCTTGCCAGCCATTTAGTTCTGCTGGAACAAGAAAAGGATTTAAGGATACAAGAGGAACCATGTTCTTTGAGATTGAAAGGATTCTTAAAGGAAAGATAGATGCAGGACATCCTGCTATGGGTTTCCTTTTGGAAAATGTTGAAGGTTTAATTAATCATGATGGTGGTGAAACATTAAAAACCATCATAAATCATTTGGAAGCATTAAAATACCAGGTTTCTTTTAGATTATTAGATTCTAAGTTTTTTGGCTTACCACAAAGTCGAAAAAGGGTGTATATTGTCGGAACGCTTACAGATCAAGTTAGTCTTGATAACTTTGAAGAGAGTATTAAGACATTAGACAGTGTTTTGGAACAGGGGTTGCCTACGATTGATTCTGTTTTTACTAGAAAGCTGTTTACTTATTACACTCCGAATCAAGTTCAGGGGAAATCAATAAAGGATAAAAGAGGCGGAAAAAATAATATTCATTCATGGGATATCGATTTAAAAGGAGTTACATCTCCAGAAGAGAAAAAACTTTTAAGTCTTTTATTGAAAGAAAGAAGAAAAAAACACTGGGCTGAAGAAATAGGAATTACTTGGATGGATGGAATGCCATTGACAGAAAATCAAATTAGAACATTTTACGATGTTCCTGAATTACATGAAATGTTGGAACATCTTCATAAAATGGGTTATTTAGCATTTGAGTATCCTAAAAAACAGATAGAAAAAGAAGACGGAACAAAAGCTAGAATACCAGATGAGACATTATCTAAAGGATATAATATTGTTGCAGGCAAATTATCATTTGAATTTTCTAAAATTCTAAGTCCAAATGAAATGGCTCCAACTTTAGTAGCTATGGACGTTTCAAAACTCGGGGTTGTTGATGGGGATGGAATTAGAAGATTGTCTATTCGAGAATGTCAGCGATTATGTGGTTATCCGGATGAGTATTCGCTTGACCAATTAAGTGAAAGTGAAGCCTTTGATTTATTAGGAAATACTGTATGCGTTCCGGTCATTAAAGAAATTTCTTTGCGTTTAGGAGAAGTTTACCAAAAACAATATAAAGGGGGAAAATAAAATGAGATTAACAGCTCAAGAAGTATATGACAAGTTATTAAATGAAGATGAGATTTTGACATTAAAAGGGCAAATCAGATTTTTCTTAGGTGATGTCGATATAATCGTCAAACAAAAAGATGTAGTTGGGAATATTATGCAAGAATGGCTACAGGGATGGATGGATTACAACAGCATAGAATATGCACCAGATGCTAATTCACAAATGCCACCAGATTTTTATTTAAATCCGGATGATAAAACAAAAAATTTGTTAGAAGTAAAAGCATTCAATCGATCAGGTAGCCCTGGATTTGATATCGCAGATTTTAGAATGTATGCTTCAGAAATCTTAGAAAAGCCCTATATGTTAGATGTGGATTATTTGATTTTTGGATATGATATGAGTTCTGATGGGGTTGTCACTATTAAAGAAGTGTGGTTGAAAAAGGTATGGCAAATTACTCGACGTATGGAAAATTATCCTATTAATCTACAAGTAAAAGATGGTGTTATTCATAAAATTCGTCCAGGTGTTTGGTATTCAAATAAAGTGAAAGATTATAAAACGTTTGAATCGTTAGAAGATTTTATTTCTGCTCTTGAAGAAACAACATTCAAAGAACCAAAGTTGAGAGATAGTGTTGCATCAACATGGCTTTCAAAGTTTAACAAAGCCTATAAAGCACGTTATGGAAAAGAATTAAATGTGCCAAGATGGAATGATATCAAAGATAAATATGATGTTGGTAGTATAAGAAGATACGAAAGAGCAGTAGTGACTTTAACAAAAACAGAAGAATCTTTGAAAAAATGTGAAGAGAGAGTTTTGAATTGGGCACAAAAATTATCTAATGCAAAAACAGAGAAACAAAAAATAAAAGCAGAAGAAAGTTTAAAAAAAGCAAATATTTCTCTTGAAACAACTCAAAAGAAAGTCGAAGAAGCAAAGAAAAAAGTTGAGGAATGTGCGCAACTAATTAAAATTAATAATGATTAAGCGAAAGGCAATCAACGGTAATTGGGAGCCTCTTTTGTTTGTTATTCCGAAAGTTGGAACGTGATGCATAGGAGAAGAGCAAGATCTATCCGGGTAATACCGTATTGTAATAATCGAAAATAATATTTAGAAATCAGGAATATTATAGTGGCTGCATTGAAAATGTAAGAAGGTAAAAATCGAATATTTTTTATAGAGCATCTGGCAGAAGCCGGGTGCTTTTTTTGAAAGAAAATATCATGTAAATGATGCGGAAATCTTTGATGGAAGCTAATTAGATGAAGATGAAATTGAATCAAGAGGATAAAAATAGAATATTCATCAAGAATAAACTTGTTAAACACAGGTGGATCTTACTCTTGTATAAAAATTCAGATTAAAAAGAAGAAAGAAATAACAAAGAGCGAGATTCACTAGGGATTTATAGTACCTTAACTGGTTCTCTGCTTATCTTTAAGATTATGCGGAATTTTGGGATGCACAGTAATGAAATTATGAAAAAATTAAAAAAATTCTGATGAGGGGGCTGTATTTTATGCCTTTTCCCTTTGTATATATAGAGGGATAAATTTTGTGGATATAAAATTCAAAAATATATTTCCTCAAATATTGAGAAGGTGAGGAAGAAACAAATGAAATATTTGTACATGAATGAGCAGGAACGGAAGGTACAGTATTATCAATTTCCAAAATTCTTGCTGGAATTATCGCTAAGTCAGAATGCAAGAATTATCTATATGCTGTTGTATGACCGGGCGAGAATATCATGAAAGAATAATTGGGCAGATGAGTACGAAAGAGTATATGCAGTATTTCCAATTGAAGAATTATCACAGAAAACCGGGAAGTATAAATCTTCTGTTAAAAAAGCTTTGAAAGAATTAGATGATGCAGGACTGCTAATTCGGAAATTTGGTGGATTTTCAAAACCAAGACATATGTATGTAATGATACCAGACAAAGTAAAGGTTTCTGGAAAGGGACAATTACAGACAGATATAAAGAAAGCCGATATAGAACTGAAAAATGAGCCTTCATATGGTCGGAATGATAACTCTGCGAAGGATATAAATACGGCATCTAATAAAGTAATAGAGAAAAATAATACAAGTAATAAGTATGGAGTAAGTAGTTACAGTATAAAGAATCAAAAGATGAATTATGAGTGTGGGGAGGGAGAAAGCCTGTGATGAATGAGATACAAACATATTTAGGTGCAGATGGACTGATGCATTGTACTGTTTGCAAGAAACCCATAGAAGCATTTTATCCAAAAGGTTCTTTACTTGAAATGAGAAAGCATCACAGGCAGTGTGCGTGTGAAAGGAAGGCATATGCAGAAGAGGCGCAATATTATAAAGAAAAAGAGCAGCGGGAACTAATTGCAAGAAATAAGAAAATCTGCTTTGAAGAAAAAGAAATGGAGAGTTTTACATTTCAAAATGTAGACAGAGATAGTGGCGTTATAAGAATCGCAGAAGAATATGTAGCAAACTGGCAAAAAATGAAACAAAACCATACGGGATATTTGTTCTGGGGATCAGTTGGAACAGGAAAAAGTTACGTGTCTGCCTGTATTGCAAATGCATTGCTGGAACAAGAAGTTACTGTGAAAATGACAAATTTCAATACAATATTAAATGATCTGTTCGCAGCTGAAGACAAGACAGAATACATCAGATCATTGAATGGATATGAGCTTTTAATTATTGATGATCTTGGTGTAGAGCGAAGCAGTGAGTATGCATTAGAAAATATTTTCAGCGTGATTGATTGGAGATATCGATCAGGGAAACCTTTGATTATCACAACAAATATTCCTTTAGCACAATTAAAACAGGAGACAAAGATTGATAAGAAAAGAATTTATGACAGAATTCTGGAGAGATGTATTCCGGTAAAAATCGATGGAGTCAGCAGACGTGAAGCCATGGCAAATGACAATATGCAGATTATGAAAAACATTCTGAAAATCTAGGACTATTTCAGAAGGAATTTTCATAGTAATGGACAAAGAGTGAGCAGGGAGGAGGTGGAAACTTCACCGTGGCGAAAAGAAAACTGAACTATCGATTTCATAATCCAAATCCGGTGGAAGTGACCGCCGATTACATATTGAAAGTGATGATAGAAGCGGATACTGAGAAGGTGGAGAACGCTATAAGAGTTAAAATGCAGACAATTATTGAGAAAAAATATAATGATATACAAAAGAAGGATGGCTTTGAATAAACTAATTTGGTATAATATTTTAACAGATATGGATAATGGAGGTGAAAGGTGTGGAAAAGAATAAATTGAATATTTTAAATAAATTTTTTTCTCGGAACACTTTTCGTCACTGTTATGAAGAGGGATATGATAAAATATATGGGCAAGTGATAAAAAAATATATCAATTATGATTCAACAAAAACTAATTCCGAATTGGTTAGCGAAATTTATAATATTTTAAAAACGGAATACAGAAACGAGTATTATTATAAGAACACGCTTTTAAATAAATTGTTATTGGGGGTTCATAGTGTAAATACAACGACTGCTTTAACGGAAATTCCTATTGCAAAATCAAAGGCAGATTTTGTTTTGATAAATGGAAAAGCTGTTGTTTATGAAATTAAAACTGAACTAGATAATTTGGAAAGGTTGGAAAGTCAAATTAATGATTATTTTAAAGCGTTTGATCATGTAGCAGTAGTTACATATAATGAAAATGTTACAGCAATACAAAAAAAGATAGATAGCATCGGAAAACCAGTTGGAATATACGTATTGCAGAATCGTGGAACAATAAAAACAATACAAAAACCAGAAAAGTATAGAGATGCATTGGATAGTAAAACCATATATAAGATTTTGAGAAAGCCAGAGTATGAAGAAATAATTTTGAATAAATATGGATTTTTACCTAATGTATCAGCGTTTGAATATTATTCCGAATGCCGAAAATTGTTTGAGAAGATGCCTATAGAAGAATCATATGAATGTGTTTTGAAATTGTTAAAAAAGAGAACTAAAATTATAAAAAATGAATATAAAGAAATACCGTATGAACTGAAGTTTTTAGCTTATTTTATGGATTTGAAATCAGAAGATTATGAGAAAATAAGATGTTTTCTTAATCAAGCATATGGAGGTGTATAGAATGTATTTTCCTTATTTACGAGGAAGACAATTTGAGTTAATTGCATTACGAGAATTGTTAGAAGGTGAACGAATTGGACAAGAGATTATTCCGATTATAGAACCAGTAAAGCCATCGGCAACATTATTGAAAACTTTAGAATGCTTTATGGATGAGCAGATTAGTTCAATGATTGCAAGTGAAAATCGACATGGAGAATGTGAAATTCAAAGTAAGAAGGAATGCGTTGTTTATGATACAAATGAAGATCATTATTTAGAAGGATATTTAGAAGAAATTATGGATGCATTTACTGTTGCAAAACATTTAAGAGTGTCTGAGACAGATGTAAGAGTGGGATATTTGCATACATTTTTGGCTCGCTGGAAAGTATTTAAAGTAGATGAAAAGAGTATTCAAAAGATAATCAAAGCTATATGTAGACAACGTTATCAAGATGAGCCGGAACTGTTTGATGAAAAAGTTACAATTAGAGAATTATTTTCAGCAGATGAAATGGAGCGTAAGTGCATTTTGAAAACATATAGTTGGGATGATTTTTGCTATAATATAAAACATGTTAATCGATTTCATTCGCAACAAGTTAATTTTAGAGAATTGAAAAATTTATTAGATAATATGCTTGTTGATATTCCGGCGGGGAGTTTGACTTTATATCGATCTAGAATATGTGATGAAGAGAGTTATCTAAAAGGTTACTCAAACAAAAAGATGGGTGTACCGCCAGTTTCGTTAACTACCGCAGGACGAACGAATTCGGAGGGAATACAATGCTTATATTTGGCAAGTGATGAAGAAACAACTTTTCATGAAGTCAGAGCACGGGATAATGATCATGTATCGGTAGGTGAATTCTATCAAATAAAGGATTTAAAAATAGTTGATTTAAGTTTATTTGATAAAATAGGTCCATTTTCAATTCCAGATTTTGATATGACATGGTTTGCAATCAATATTGATATTATCCGAAAAATTGGAAATGAAGTCGCGATGCCTATGAGAAGATTTGATCGTGCATTAGATTATGTTCCTACGCAGTATATATGTGATTATGTAAAACATTTGGGTTATGATGGAATACGATATAAAAGTACCTTGGTCGAAGGTGGAATTAATTATGCTATTTTTGATGAAAAGAAATTCGATTGTGTAGGAGTAAAGGTAGTACATATTGGAAATATTCATTATGAATGGAAAGAGATATAGAAAAAATCGAGAATTTGTATTAGACAAGGAACTAATACAAATTTCTCGATTTTTATTTACATATTTGTGTATTACGATATAATAAAAGATGTAACAGAACGATACAACTATAACAGCGAGGTAATACTATGAACATAGCAGCCTATTGCCGTGTCTCCACCGTTGCCGTGTCTCCACCGACAAATCCGACCAGCTTAACAGCCTGGAAGCTCAAAAAGAATTTTTCTCCGAATACACAAAGCGAACAGGGAACACTTTAGTAAGATTATATGCAGATGAAGGCATTTCCGAAACTAAAATTAAAAATCGAAAAGAATTTTTTCGTATGATGTCGGATGCAGAGCATGGCTTATTTGATATAGTTGTTGTAAAAGACATCTCTCGTTTTGCAAGAAACACGGTGGATCTTTTACAGAATGTCCATAAGCTGAAATCATTGGAAATTGAACCCCAGTTTCTTATGAAATATATACTGGAAAAATCATCAATGGCAAGTAAGAAATTTGAATCAGACATACAATAACAGACCCTTGCATAGATTGTAAAAAACAAACTATGCAGGGGCTTTTCTATGAGAGATTATATTGAAGAGCGGGCAATCGAGATTGCAAATTACATTATACAAGAGAAGGCAACAATCCGGCAGACAGCAAAAAAATTCGGAGTGTCAAAATCGACTGTACATAAGGATGTTACCGAGCGTCTGTTCCAAATCAACCCATCACTTGCACATGAGGCACGTAAAGTCCTCGATACAAACAAATCAGAGCGCCACATTCGTGGTGGACTTGCTACCCGAGAAAAATATTTACATTTACATGTATAGAATACTTAATTTTATTGCTACTATCTTTAATAGTAAGGTATAATCAATACAGAAAAAGATAGAGAGGTTACGAAATGGCAAAATTATATTTCCGATATGGAGCGATGGGAAGTTCAAAATCTGCAAATATTTTGATGGTTCGCTATAACTATGAAGAGCGAGGTCAATATGCCGTATTATTAAAACCGAGAACTGATAACCGCGATGCAGAGGAGGAAATCCATTCACGTATAGGATTGTCCGCCCCGGCAGAATATGTCGATGAATTTTTGAAAGAAATTTCAGGAGTATGGAGTGCAGATGATGAGAAATATTTGTATCATGGAAAGACAGTGGATGCAGTGCTGGTAGATGAAGCACAATTCCTTTCCGAAAATGATGTGGATATATTATCAGATATTGTGGATTTTTATAATATTCCGGTTCTCTGTTATGGACTCAGAACAGATTTTTTAAATCATTTGTTTCCAGGTTCGAAGCGGCTTATGGAGATTGCGGATATAATTGAAGAGGTTCCGACAGTTTGCTGGTGTGGAAAACGTGCACAGTGTAATACCAGATATGCAAATGGGAAAATTGTGCGAGCGGGTGCACAGATTATGCTGGGTTCCAACGAAAGTTATGTAGCACTTTGCAGAAAACACTATAAAGAAGGAAAGTTATGGGAGCAGGACTAATACAGAATACGAAGGGAGCAGCATGAACAAAAGAAATCTCAGGAGAAAATGGTACATTTTTTTAATTGGAATCTGTCTTGTAGTTGGACTATTGACCGGATGTCAAAAAGAGAAAGAAACGTCGGTTAAGCCAGTACAAACTTTGACGCTTTGGCATTATTTGGATTCTTCTGCGAGTAAGCAGGCATTATTAGAGATTACAGATACATTTAATCATTCGCAGGAAAATATTCAGGTAGAGATACAGTATGTACCGGATGAAGATTTTAAGAAGCATCTGGCACTTAGTATGGCAGATGGAGATATGCCGGAGCTTGCACTGGTGGATTCTTCTGATTTGAATTATTTCAATGCGATGCAGTCGTTTGTAAATGTGACAGAGCAGATTGAAAATCTGGATGATTATTTACCGGAGGCAATAGCATCCTGTAAGGTGGATGGACAGATGAAAGGGATGCCGCTTGGGATGAACTGTGCTGCTTTATTTTGCAATACAGAGATGTTGGAGGAAGCAGGGGTACAGGTTCCAAAAACATGGGATGAATTACAAGAAACAGCTTTGAAACTAACAAAAGAAGATCGTTACGGTTTTGCTATGCCTGCACTTCGAAGCGAAGAAAGTGTTTTCTCATTTTTACCATTATTGTGGGGATATGGAGGGAAAATAGCAGAAATAGAATCGGAGGAAAGTCAGGCTGCATTTTTGAAATTAAGGGAACTGTCGGAATCAGGTGCAATGAGCCCACAAGTAAACAACCTGACAAACGGCGATATTGGAAGACAGTTTATGGAAGGAAACGTGGCTATGGTTTTAGTCTCATCTGGTTTACAGCAAACAATCCAGAAAGAAAAGCCAGATATGAAATATGCAATGACCATTCCGCCGGCCGGTAATGAGAACAGAGAGGGAGTAACAGCAGTTGGCGGAGAAGTTCTTGTAGTAACGCCGGGAGAAAAACAGACTGCAGCATTGGAATTTATTAAATTTGTTTCTGAAAAATGTCAGATGGAAAAATTAGTGGATCAGATAGGATATCTGGCTCCTCGCCAGGATATTTTATCGGAACAGGTTGCAGATAGTAAGGCTTTAAAAAATACATACGAAATATTACAATATGCCAAACTGAGGGAATTTTCAGTAGATTGGCCGTATGTGTCTGTTGCCTTGACAGATGCAATGGAAGATGAGATTGTCGGGGAGATACCACAATCAGTAATTATATCAAATCTAGCAGAAAAATTACGGGAAAATCGGGAGGCAGAATGATGAAAAAAATCAAAAGCCTCAGAGGCAGAATATTTGTGGATATAATGATCGTGGCAATGTTTCCGATTTTAATTTTTGCGATTATATCGCAGGGAAATCTGCGGGCCTGGCAGAAGAATGATTTACAGGAACGGATGCAGGCAAATCTTGAGAATGCAGATCGATGCCTTGATATTCAGTTAGATAAGTATAATGCAATTCTGTTTGATCTTTGTACGGATGATGTAGTAGTGGAGGCTGTTGAAAATATTAATAATAATAATGATGCGATGGAAGTAAATACCAGTAAACTACGTCATGAACTGAGTCATGTTTGTAATCGAAATCAAGGAATAGAAGGTATTACAATATTTCTTGCAAATGGTGAAGTCATATTTTACGACAAACAAAATTCGTCATCTATATCCAGTGACTGGGCAGGAAAAGTACATTGCCCGGAGGTGAAGAAAGAGCAGGTTTATCAAGGACAGATGCAACCGATAGTTGTAAATGATAAACATACATATTTACTGCAAATTGCGAGAAACCTAATCGATTATCGAGACATTCATGAAAAGCTTGGAACTGTTGTATTCAGTATAGATGAGCAGTTGATTTCAGATACCTTGCAGGTCGGAGTAAATGCGAATACTTATTTGCTGGAAAGAAATTATGTTATAAGTGCACCATCGGTTGCTAAAATTGGGCGAACATTGGATTCTGTAAAAAATACGAAAAAAAATTTATATGTTTCTAAGGTAAATCAGAAGAGTCAGTTTACTATTTGTATAGAAAGAGATATATCGACATATAGAAAAACGATGAATGAACAAGTTGGGATGTTGATAGGCGTTGCATTTATTGCGTTTCTTGTTATGATTTTTTTGAGTTACATTTTTACACGTCCATATATTCATGTTATGCAGAGTGTAGGACAGGGATTTCATGAAGTTGAAACGGGAAATTTTGAGACACGTCTGGAATTTTGGAAACGTGCGCCGGAAGAAATAAAAGATATAGAATTCGGATTTAATGAGATGGTGGAAAATCTGGATAATCTGATCAATCAAGTAAAACAGGCAGTGCTGGAACAGAAAAATGCAGAATTATCTGCATTGGAAGCCCAGATTGACCCACATTTCTTATATAATACATTGGACAGTATTAACTGGAAAGCAATTGAAAATGAACAGTACGATATTAGCAGTATGTTGGTTGCTTTAGCAAATATTTTACGATATACAGTAGACAATGCAGGTGGAACATCAACATTGGCACAGGAACTTGGATGGTTGAAACAATACATGGTATTGCAGGGAACAAGGATGGGAAAAATTCCTGTTATTGAGACAGATATACCAGAAGAACTATTCGGATTTCAAATTCACAAGCTGTTATTGCAGCCATTTGTGGAAAATTCAGTAAAATATGGATTTTATGGCAAGGAAGAAGAATGTGTGTTAAAAATATCAGCGAGACAAATGGAATATCAGATTCATATACAAATCGAGGATAATGGAAATGGAATAACACAAGACATGCTTGCTAAAATAAATGATGAGCGAAGTGATATGAAAGGTCATTTGGGTATAACAAATGTGAGAAAACGGTTGAAATTATATTATGGTGAAGAAGCAATGGTATATTTTGAAAGCGAAGAACACTTATATACGAGAGTACATTTGTTTATACCAATGACAGATGAACATCAAGAAGTGCAATAGTAGAGGAAGAAAAAACAGAAACGGAGTGGTAAGATGAGAATTGTAGTTGTTGAAGATGAAGCACCAATCCGAGAAGGCATGGCGAAGATTCTTAGTAAAATAAATACAGATTATAAGGTCGTCGGGACCGCCGTAGACGGAGAAAAAGGGTTGGAATTGATACGGAAGGAACAGCCGGATCTTGTTATTATGGATATCCGTATGCCTCATATGACGGGATTAGAAATGCTTTCGCGATTGCGACATGAGCAAAATAAGTGCAAAGTAATTGTGTTATCGGCATACTCAGATTTTGCTTATGCAAAACAGGCGATTGAATTGGGTATCGAAAATTATTTGCTTAAACCAATTAATATAGTAGAGTTAAAAAATGCATTACAACAGGCAGAGGCTGAGTTGGTAAAAGCGCAGAATCAAGACAGGGCTTTCTCACTGGAATACATTTTTAACAGTTGTATCAACGGACATCTTCAGCCCGATGACGCATTTCATAAAATGACACAAGAAAAATATGGATTTACAGTGAGAGACTCTGCTGAAATAATGTTAATCTGGCTTGGAGAGGCATATGAAATGCAAATCGAGAGATTAAAGCTTATGATTGAGCAGGGAATAGGCCAAAGAGTAAGCTATAGTATGTATATGCAGGAAATGGAAATATGGCAGTCACTGGTTATTATATTTTACAAAAATTCACAAAATACATCGTTGTATACATATCTATCAGAACATGTACTGCCAGCGGTGTATAAACGAATGGAGATACCAATGGTTAGTGTGTGGAAACAAGCTGAAGAAATATGTTCGGTTTCTTCAGATTTAAAAGAAATGTACACACAGCTGGAATGGGCATTATTATTTGAAGAAGGAAAATTAATCAGAGTAAGTGAAATCGAATTAAAACAAGAATCTATTCAGAACGGAATTGAGAAATACCCGATGGAGTTAGAAGAATTGGCTAAGAAGGCGATGTTAATAAAAGACAAAGAACAATTAAAATATTGTTATCATCAATTGCCGCAATATTATCAAAATAACCCACAATCTCCAATGACGATAAAGAAAGATATAATTCGTTTTTTCTGGGCACTTGCCAAAGTGGGAGGATTAGAGATAGATGGAAAAGAGCCGGATATTCAAGAAAAATTGAATCAGATATCAGGTGCAGTGTGCTGGCCTCAAATTCAGAAAATTGTGGAGCAGATAATACAGATTATCCAGAACTTAGAGGAAAAGAAATCCCCGGAAGAACATACCAGTGCCATGGTACAAAAGGCACAACAACTAATCCTGCAATATTATGATCAAGGAATCACATTGGAAGAAATTGCAGGAAAGTTAGTTGTGTCAGAAGAATATTTAAGTACGCAATTTAAGAAAGAAACAGGGATGACATTTTCAGAGACTGTAAGAAAATATCGTATAGAAAAAGTAAAAAAACTACTGTTGGAAACTCCATTTAAATTAAATCAAATTGCAGAATTAGCAGGGTACAGCGATTCAAAATATATGAGCAAAGTCTTTAAAGAAGAAGTAGGAATGCTGCCGAGCGAGTATCGAAAATCATTGCATTAGCAGCGGGAATGCTATCATCTAAAATCAACATTTTCATAATAAAGTTGTTTAAAATATTCTACCTTTTTAAAATATTTCGTCTTTTTTTGTCGAAAAACAGTGCTAATATAATTAGTGTAAAGAACAGATTAAAAAGACGCAGTAATTAAGAAAACTGTAAAGAATATATAGAAAAGAAGGTAAAAAATTATGAACGAAATGAAGATAACATTTAAAAAACCAGAAGAGATTTTAGATTTTGTAAATAAAGTAGAAAAATATGATTGTGCAATGGATATGAACAGAGGGATTTATGTAGTTGACGGTAAATCCATTCTCGGAATTATGAACCTTGGACTGAACAATATTATTAATCTGAAAATATATGATGAAGATTGCGAAGAATTAAAAAAAGAAATTGCTCAGTACGCAGTTGCATAAGAAAAGATCACGTAAAAAAGATGAAAGTATAGGAATAAAGGGGACGCTGTGAGAAAATGAAATTATTTTCTTTCGGGGTCCTTTTAAAATGTAAAAAATGGGACGAATGTCAAATTTTTTTCTTGTAAATGAAACTACAGTATTTTATAATTAAAGTTATCCTGAAATATGCAGAATTAATTTGAAGGAATGGTAGAGATATCATCCGAAAGGAGGAACATTTTGAAGAACGAATTAGTGATAGTTCTCGATTTTGGTGGACAGTATAACCAGTTGGTAGCCAGACGTGTCAGAGAATGTAATGTATATTGTGAAATTTATTCCTATAAAACAGATATAGAAAAGATCAAAGCGATGAATCCAAAAGGAATCATCCTCACAGGTGGTCCAAACAGCTGTTACGAAGCAGATTCACCAACTTATACAAAAGAATTGTTTGAATTAGGAATTCCGGTTCTTGGTCTGTGTTATGGGGCACAGTTGATGTCACATGTATTAGGCGGAGAAGTAAAGCTTGCAGATGTTCGTGAGTATGGTAAAACAGAAGTTATCATTGATAAGCCTGAGTCAAAAGTGTTTGCAGGAGTCAGCACACCAACAATTTGTTGGATGAGCCATTTTGACTATATTGCACAGGTCGCTCCAGGATTTGAGATTAGTGCTCACACAGCAGACTGCCCGGTTGCAGCAGCTGAGAATGCAGAGAAAAAATTATATGCGATTCAGTTCCATCCAGAAGTGCTTCATACAGAAGAAGGCACAAAGATGATCAACAACTTTGTGAAAAATGTATGTGAGTGTGCAGGTGATTGGAAGATGGATGCATTTGTAGAAGAAACAATCCAATCAATCAGAGAGAAAGTTGGCGGCGGAAAAGTATTACTTGCCTTGTCAGGAGGAGTTGATTCTTCTGTGGCAGCAGGACTTTTGTCAAGAGCTATCGGAAAACAGCTGACATGTGTATTCGTAGATCATGGTCTGCTCCGTAAAGATGAAGGAGACGAAGTGGAAGGCGTGTTTGGACCAAATGGCCAGTTTGATCTGAACTTTATCCGTGTGAATGCACAGGAGAGATATTATAATAAACTTGCCGGAGTTACAGAACCGGAAGAAAAACGTAAGATTATCGGAGAGGAATTTATCCGAATCTTTGAAGAAGAAGCAAAGAAAATCGGAGCAGTTGATTTCCTTGCTCAGGGAACTATTTACCCAGACGTGGTAGAAAGTGGACTTGGCGGAGAATCAGCAGTGATTAAATCTCACCATAATGTTGGAGGACTTCCTGATTATGTTGATTTTAAAGAAATCATTGAACCATTGCGTGATCTGTTCAAGGATGAAGTTCGAAAAGCTGGATTAGAGCTTGGAATTCCGGAAAAACTGGTATTCCGTCAGCCGTTCCCAGGACCGGGACTTGGAATTCGTATCATCGGAGAAGTGACAGCAGATAAAGTACGAATTGTTCAGGATGCAGATGCGATTTATCGAGAAGAGATTGCAAATGCCGGATTGGATCGCAGTATCGGACAGTATTTCGCAGCGTTGACAAACATGCGAAGTGTTGGAGTTATGGGTGATGAGAGAACTTATGATTATGCTGTTGCGCTTAGAGCGGTTAATACAGTGGATTTCATGACTGCTGAGGCAGCGGAGATTCCGTATGAAGTCTTGAATAAAGTGATGAGCAGAATTATAAATGAGGTTCGTGGGGTTAATAGAGTATTCTATGATCTGACGAGTAAGCCACCTGGAACAATTGAATTCGAATAAATCGAGTTGCTTAAAAAAGCCAGTGTTTATGCGGGTTTCAGCGATTTCGATTAGTCTTTTGATAACAAATTGATAACAGTCATAGCAAGTGCCATTATTCTTGTTATCCAGTGGTTTATGGGTAACGGAACAATTAACAGGTGGCTTGCAGACTAAAGTTCGGAGCTTGGCTCTGAACAAATTCCATATTATAAACTAAGCCCTTAGCTGTGGTTAATAACCATAGTTAAGGGCTTTTTTGTCGTTGCCAAAGCATCTGTAGGGAGCTGCCAGTGGCAGGTCCTGTAGGTGCTTATTTATCTTTCAAGTGGTCTTTGAATGCTTCCACGAGAGCGTCACTTAATTCCTGTGATGGAACTTTTGCCCAACGCTGTGTGGTGTCGAACTCTGGATAATGGTAACGCCAGTTATCGTATTCTTCTCTGTTGATTTCTTCGGAAGATAGCTTGTCTGCCTGTTCTTTCCAAGCATACAGCATTTTGAGGAGTTCATATGCTTCTCTGCCTTTGTCCTTGTTGACCTTTAAGCATACCTCTCCGTCTGCTTCACTGACAGTAAGACCGTAAATATCTTCAAGGGTAAACAGAGTGTGCATAAGACCGATATAGCTGTCTATGTCAGGAACATCAAGAGCCTGTGGAGAAACATCAAGCACCTGTGCCAATGCATTTGTAAGGTCTGCTTTCGGTTTGCGTGTACCAGTTTCGTACTGTGCCAAACGCACATCAGCACTCTTTTCTGGAAAACCGATTGCTGTACCGAGATACTTTTGTGTCATACCACGCATTAGTCTGAAAAAATGTATTCTTTCGCTGATAGCCATAATGATACGCTCCTTTTATATTTAGTGAAATAAGTATAGCAGAAATGTTTAGTGGAAGTCAAGAAAAACCGAAACAAAAATGTTTAATATTTTCTTTGCAACCACTTGACAATAGCAAATATGTTTAGTAAAATAAATTACGAATTAAACAAATATGCTTAATGCGACAACTGAATGACCGTCCGAAAAGCCAAACCGCCAAGACCTCGTCGGAGCAAGTTCCGTATCGTTCGCTTGTGTGCAAGCACAAAAGCTCATTCGCTGCACTGCTCCTCCTCTTCCCCAAAAGTCTCCGACTTTTCGGGAACCCCTATACGAGCGAGCGCCTGATGTACTGCGGTGCATTGGGACAGCACAGCGCCTGCCGACAAGCAGGAGTGCCTGTTGGAACTTTAACACGGAGAAAGCGGCAAGCAAAAAATTATTTTAAGAAAGGAAGAAAAAGGATATGGAAAACAGATTTATCCGAGCCGAAGATGTGGCTCAGGAACTAAACGTATCAAAACCTTATGCATATAAACTCATCAGACAATTAAATGAGGAATTGAAAGCAAAGGGCTTTATTACGATTGCAGGGCGTGTAAATCGCCAGTATTTTTACGAAAGGCTCTACGGAGCAGGAAAGGGGGAAATGTAAATGCCGGTATTTAAGAATGAAGATAACGGTACTTGGTATGTGATGGCAAGGTATGTGAACTGGAAAGGGGAACGCAAGCAGAAATGCAAGCGTGGCTTTGCTACCAAACGAGAAGCACAGGAATGGGAAAGAATGTTCAAATTGCAGACTTCTTCAGACCTTGATATGAGTTTTGAAGCCTTTACGGAGCTTTATATCAATGATGTGAAGAACCGTTTGAAGGAAAACACGTGGCTTACCAAAGAGCATATCATACGCACAAAGATACTTCCGTATTTCGGGAAACTGAAAATCAGCGAGATTTCCACAAAGGAGATTATTACTTGGCAGAATGAAATGCTTGCCTATCGTGATGAGAAGAAAAAGCCTTATTCACAGACGTATCTGAAAACGCTGCACAATCAGTTGTCCGCCATTTTCAATCACGCTGTCCGCTACTATGAACTGCGTTCCAATCCTGCGGCAAAGGTGGGAAATATGGGACGTGAGGAACACAAGGAAATGCTGTTCTGGACAAAGGAAGAATACAAGAAATTCTCTTTTGAGATGATGGACAAGCCTGTTTCCTTTTATGCGTTTGAAATGCTTTACTGGTGCGGTATCCGAGAGGGCGAGCTGTTAGCTTTGACTCCGGCAGATTTCAACTTTGATAAGGAAACAGTCACAATCAATAAATCCTATCAGCGTTTGAAAGGGCAGGATGTGATTACTTCTCCGAAAACGAAAAAGAGCAACCGCACGATTAAAATGCCGAAGTTTCTGTGTGAGGAAATGAAAGAATATCTCGGTATGCTTTACGGATTGAAGAAGAAAGACCGTATCTTTACGGTGACGAAAAGCTATCTTCATCACGAGATGGACAGAGGGGCAAAGGCGGCAGGCGTGAAGCGTATCCGCATTCACGATCTCCGTCACAGCCACATTTCACTCTTGATTGATATGGGCTTTTCTGCGGTGGCGATTGCTGACCGAGTTGGTCACGAAAGTATTGATATTACTTATCAGTACGCACACCTCTTTCCGTCAAAGCAGATTGAGATGGCAGAAAAATTAGATGATTTAGGGAAAGGAGATTTTGAAAATGTCAGCTAAGAACAGAGATAACAAAAATCGTTGGAGGAATATCACAGTAGGGTTTCGAGTATCGCCCGAAGAAAACGAACTCATTAACAGAGCTGTAGCTCTATCAGGATTGCCAAAACAGGAGTATTGTTACCGCCGTTGCTTAAATCAGGATGTGGTGGTACAGGGCAATCCGAGAGTGTATAAGGCGTTGAAAACGGAATTTGCCACAGTCCTTGCGGAACTGAAAAGGATTGAAGCAGGAAAAGGTGTGGATGATGAACTGCTGAGTGTAATAGAACTGATTTCCATTATTCTCGGCGGTTTGAAAGGAGAGGATGCGAATGGAGAATAAAAAAGAAATGACTATTCCAAATGTATCTGCGGCAACAGATGCGGAACAGTCACTTTCCAAATGTACTGACAATAGTATAGTCAATCAGGATACGGATTTCAAGGGGTACGAGCAATCTTTTGAAGAAATGCAAAGGGAAATACTCAGACAGTTAGACCCTTCCTATCTGAAAACAGTATCAATGACAACGCTGTATGATACGGTGTTTGAGGTTCAGACACCACTTATCGACGGTCTGCTCCAAAGGGGAACTTACCTTTTCGTAGGTTCCCCGAAAGTGGGAAAGAGCTTTATGATGGCACAGCTTGCCTATCATATCAGCACAGGCACACCGCTTTGGGAGTATAAGGTGCGTAAGGCAACGGTGCTTTATTTTGCCCTTGAAGATGATTACCCACGTTTGCAGAAGCGATTGTTTCAGATGTTCGGTGCAAAGGAGACAGGCAATCTGTATTTCGCAACGGAATGTAAAACGGTCAATGGCGGACTGGAAGAACAGATAAGAGGGTTTATGAGGGAACACCCAGACACAGGCTTGATTATCATAGACACCTTAAAGCGTGTGCGTGAAGCAGGCGGAGCAGATTACAGCTACGCAAGTGATTATGATGTTGTGGCAAGGCTGAAAGCGTTGGCAGACAGTTACAAGGTTTCAATGCTTATTGTTCATCATACACGCAAACAAAAATCGGAAGATATATTCGATATGATTTCAGGCACGAATGGTCTGATGGGTGCGGCAGACGGTGCATTTGTTCTCAGTAAGGACAAGCGTACTTCCAACAATGCCACACTTGATGTTGCTGGCAGAGACCAGCAGGATATGAAAATCCATCTTGTAAGGGACAGCGAGCGATTGGTGTGGAACTTTGCAAAATCGGAAACGGAGATGTGGAAAGAACCGCCCGAACCTCTGCTTGAGAAGATAGCGGATACGCTCTTTTCGGAAAGTGACAGATGGGAAGGAACTGCTTCGGAACTTTGCGAAAGGCTTGCGGTGGATATAAAGCCGAATGTACTTTCTTTAAGGCTCAGTATCAACGCAAGCAGGCTGTTTCGTGATTACGGTATCCGTTATCAGAACAGCCGCACACACGACGGAAGAAAGGTTTCACTTTGGAAAGAAACCGAGCAGACGGCGTGACAAACGGTGTCAAAGGTGTCAATGTTTTTGAGAGCAGCACGCTGTGAAAAACATTGTCACCATCGTCACACTTTGACACCGGATAAAGTTTAGGGGAGTGTGCAGAGAGTGCCTTTTCAAAGGCGGCTCTTTGGTCTCGCCTGCTGGCTCGGTCGGTTCGCAGGCGTGTGTGCCACCGGCACACGCTCACCCCTCGGAGAGCCTTCGGAGAACGCAAAACCTGTTTACAGGTCGCATTTTTGATGGGTGTACCCGTCAAAAGTGCTTTTGCGTTACTTTTGACAAAAGTAACAAAACCTGAGAATGTTGAAATTTACAGATGGGAGATGAAAAAATGCAGAGAACGATAAGTGCAATGGTCGGTAAAGGCTCGGTCAATCACAATAGCCGAAAGTTCCGAGCAGAAAATGTAGACGGAACTCGTACTCATCTCAATATCGACTACTGCAATGAAAATATAAAGACAGTTTATCACGAATTGTTTGATGAAGCATTGGAAAGATACAATGCCAAGCAGATAAGGTCAGACCGAAAGATAAAAGATTATTATGAAAAAATCCGAAGTTCCAAGCAGGAAAAACCGTTCCACGAAATCATTTTACAGGTGGGCGGTAAGGGAAATATGAACGCCGATACGGAAAACGGAGAACTGGCAAAGCAGATTTTAGATGAATACTATCAGGGTTTTCAGGAGCGAAATCCACAGCTTCGGGTGTTCTCGGCTCATCTGCATATGGATGAAGCTACACCACATCTGCACATAGATTTTGTACCTTTTACCACAGGCAGCAAGCGTGGACTTGATACAAGAGTGTCACTAAAGCAGGCTCTTGCAACGCAAGGTTTTAAGGGCGGCAGTCGTGGCGATACGGAGTGGTCGCAATGGATACAGTCCGAAAAAGAACAGCTTGCGGCGGTGATGGAACGTTATGGGATTGAGTGGGAACATTTAGGCACACACGAAAAACATCTTTCTGTTTTGGATTATAAAAAGCAGGAAAGAGAAAAAGAAGTGGCGGCATTAGGTGCGAAAATCGAGCAGAAACAGATTGAATTTGATGTGTTGTCGGAACGAGTATTGAACTATGATAAGGCAAAAGACGAGCTGTCAAATCTTGAAATAGAGCTTGATACTGCACCGAAATATCAGTTGCCAGAACCAGAGAAATTTATGACTGCAAAGGCATATAAAACCAAAATGGCAGAGCCGGTTGTAAGGAAATTGAAGCAACTTGTCAAAACGGTGCTTGCCCGCTGCTTTGAGGGGTGGGACAACTATCATAGGCTGAATACAGCGAATGCACAGTTATACCGCACCAATCAGCGTTTGGAGAAAGTCAATGAAAGATTGACCGAAGAAAACAAAATCCTAAAAGCAGAAAATAAAGATTACAGCCTGCTCCGTAAGGTTTTTGGTCGCAAACAGATAGATGATTTGTTGGAGCAGGCAAGAACAGTTAAAGGTCGCAAGCGTGATAATACACGATCACGATAGACAAAAATCACAGGAGGAAAAGGAAAATGACAAAGACAATTTTTGAAGAAATGGGCGGAACTTATAGACAGGTGGGTGATTATTTATTGCCGAACATCACAGTACCAGCCGAAGAAGAAATAGAGCCGATTGGTTTATGGGGGAAACGACATGCAAGGCATTTAAAGGAACACTATAAAGTGTTATATATGAACCTGCTGACAAGCGGAAAGCTGCATAGTTATCTTGCAGAAGTCGATAAGCAAGCAGAGGATATGTTTCTTCGACTGGTAAAGGAATATGCCGACAGACAAGATGTGACGGAACAATTAAAGAAAGATAATCCCTACGAATGGATTGGAAGAATGAATAATATTCAGGCTTGTGTGAGGGAAGTTGTAGGAACGGAGTTGATTTACACATAAGCGTTTTACGGTATGGTGCTCCTGCGTTTGCTGGAGTGCTGTGGTTGTGGTTGTAAAGAGGTTGTGAAAGATTGAATTTCGTAATGGTTGGATGTATAATTAGGAAGTGAAAATTTTAATTTGCACTTCCATAAGGTGAAATGTATTGACACAAAAAATACAGTATGATAGT